>Ga0272446_1001669_pt1 | contig 31791 bp, 30 predicted proteins | sample YNPCB0061_FD_194587 | JGI IMG/M metagenome (GOLD analysis project Ga0272446, IMG submission 194587) | Hot spring microbial mat communities from Yellowstone National Park, WY, United States - YNP-CB-006-1 | ecosystem: Environmental > Aquatic > Thermal springs > Hot (42-90C) > Sediment | place...
ACCAATTCCGGCGAAAAGAAGTATCCAAAGACCGGACGTGGTTAAAAAGAAAACAGGAGATCACACCTCGTCCGTCCTAAAGACACGCAATTACCGGATAAACCCTGTCGCCGCCGGCTTCTGACTCAAAAATCAGCCTTTGGTTTGTCTCTAAAAAATGAAAATTTCACTAAAGATATGAAAGATATGGAACTAATTTCAGAAGTCTGTATTTTAATTACAAAACAAGGCATTACAAACTAATTTAAAAACTAACAAATAAATCTAAATAATTTATGCGCCTATGGGATATAGATCCAAAACATTTGTGCCGCAAACATTTACTGGCGGAACATAGGGAGTTGCATGGTCTTTGGAATATTTTAACCAAGCATAAAGCTAGGGGTGGCTATTCGCGTCATCCGGAAACCTTGCGCTGGGTTGGCAAACAAAAAGCTCTTTATAATCGACATGAATTGTTGGTTAAGGAATTTTTGCGACGCGGTTATAAACATCATACTCCGCTAGACAAACGTTTTGCTTCCGGTTCAGGCAGTCAGCGAATTTTTATTAACACAAAAAGAGAACAAAAAATCATTCTTAATAAAAAGCCATGCCCGTGTTTAATTCATATTTAATAGTCTAACGATGGCTCAAATCGGCAAAATGAACATAATCGGTTGCAAGCCGAAGAAAATTTTAGAACTAACAAACTGGCTAAAAAGGAATTGAAGAACTGCAAAAATTTTTATCGCGCATAGAAAACAATAAATTAGACAAAATTATTGCTTTATTAAACAATTAAAGTCCAACGACAAACATGAAAACAGCCAAACAAGATTCCAAACAAACTCACTTGCCCAAACAAGCGCGGCGAGTTTTTAGGGGAGTAATTTTTGATGTCTTTCAGTGGCCGGTTAAAATGTATGATGGCTCCACCGTTACCTTTGAAAAACTAAAACGGCCTGACACCGCCGCTATAATACCAGTGACAACAGACGGTAAAATAATCTTAACTGTCCAACAACAACCCGACACGAATACCTATTTAGGTTTGGTGGGTGGGCGAGTGGATGTCCTTGGGGAAAACGCCTGGCAGGCGGCTAAACGAGAACTGTTAGAAGAAACCGGCTACCGCGCCAAAAAGTGGCTTTTATTTGATAAATTTAAACCGCATTCTAAAATTGAGTGGACTGTCTATACTTTTATTGCTAAAGGCTGTTACAAGGCGGCGGAGCAGCATTTGGACGGTGGTGAAAAAATTAAATTGCTACCTGTGAGTTTTGAAAAATTTGTTAAATTAGTTACTGCAGATAATTTTGCTGATATAAATTTAAAAGTGAAACTTTTGGCGGCCCGTCTTAATACCCGAAAAATGGCGGCTTTTAAAAAGCTCCTGCTTGGTTGATATATATGTCAAGCGCGCAAATATTCGGACTGGCGAGCGGTTTAGCTAACCTAGTGGGCACTGCTATTTACTTGTGGTCCATAATTAAAGGAAATAATAAACCATCCCGGGTGGCCTGGCTTATTTGGTCGTGCGTCCAAGCTTTAATTTTATTAAGCTATGTTTCAATTAACTTAAACTTAACCAATCCTTTTTATTTTTTTATCAGCCTACCCCGGTCTTTAAGCCAACTGCCAGCTAGTTGGCTTAGTCTAGCCACCTTTATTGGCTGCTTGCTTATAACTGTCCTCACTCTAAGCAAAGGCCAAAGCCTTTGGTATACCTTTGACACCATTTGTTTAAGCGGCGCTTTAATCACTGCTACAATTTGGTTAGTAACCGCCTCTGCCTGGTATGGACTTATATTAAGTTTGTTCATTGATTTTATGGGGTATTTATCCACCTTTTACCATATTGGCATAAAACATTATCAAGAAAGCCTACCAGCCTGGAGTTTTTGGTGGTTATCCGGTTTGACGGCGGTATTAGCTGTAAACAAATTATCATTCGCTCAAGCCCTGTTTCCTTGGTATATTTTAATCAGCAATTCGGTTGTCCTAGCGCTTATTTTATGGCTAAAAAATAAGCCAAACCTGGCAAAACTAAGCAACTAATATAATACTCACCTATGACCGTGGTTTATTTTTTAATTAGTCTACTTGCTGGTTATTTAATCGCTCGACTTATCAGCGGACGGCAAGCCGGCGATAAGCTAAATCGATCACTCCTTTTTAAAATCGGTAACTGGTATTTTCACTTGCACCATTGGTTTATTGGTCTAACTCTAATATTTATTTTATACTATTTGCAATCTACCAACTGGTTAATTTACGGTTTAATTGCCGGATTAATAATTCAAGGTTTAACTTATCGCGACCGCTTTATATTTTTTTACCGGGCCAATAACTTGCCGCCTTACTATAAAAAATAAGGTAGCCGCCAGTTGCTTTTTATCCACTGTATATTTAGATTGTAAAACTATTATGGAACATTCTTTTTTAAATAATTTAACCTGGCGCCAAGCGGTAAAAAAATTCGATTCCGCCAGAAAATTAACAAACGAACAACTACAACAAATTTTGCAAGCCATTAAATATGCGCCGTCTTCTTATGGCCTGCAAACCGTGCATGTTCTGGTAATTACCGATAACGACTTACGCAGCAAATTGCAACCGGCCACCAACAATCAAACGCAGGTAATTGATTGCTCACACCTACTGGTATTTTGTGCCCGCACTGACGTCAACGAACGACTTAATAAATACTTACAAATAGGGGAGAACCTAAAAATTTGGAACACCAATCAACTAAACGATCGCCGCCAGTATCTAATAACGTCCTTAAACAAAAAATCCGATTCAGATATGCTAAACTGGGCCAGTCGGCAAACTTATATCGCCCTGGGTTTTGCCTTAGCTGCTGCCGCTGAATTAAAAATTGATGCCTGCCCGATGGAAGGCTTTGATTCGGTCAGCTATCATAAAATACTACGGCTACCTGACTACCTACAACCAACTGCGCTAGTAGCCTTAGGCTTTCGCTCCGCCGAAGAAAGGACCCGGCCCAAGTTGCGTTTTCCTGACAGCGACCTGTTTACTAAGATATAAACTTCCCTAAATTAAATTTATGCCAGCGCTTTTTTGGCTCTTTGTCTTGTTGCTTCAATTTATACTTTATCTAACACACTGGTTTTTATATTTCACCATTATCCGATTTTTTAATCTGCCGTCGCTTGGCGCTGTATACCTGAAATACTTTTTAACCGCCGCCTCATTTAGCTTTATCCTAGCCAGCCTATTAGTTTTCCGTCACCATGACTGGTTGAGCCGGACTTTTTATACCATAACGGCTAGCTGGTTAGGCCTGCTAAATTTTTTACTGCTGGGGTCAATTCTGGCTTGGACAATTTTCCTTATAGGACGCTTGACTGGTTTTACTACCAATAAAACACTGCTGCTCAGTCTAACACTCGGCCTAGGGCTGATAATTAGCCTATACGGCTTAATAAACGCCGCACTACCGCGGGTTAAAAGCATTGCAGTCCGTCTAAATAACCTGCCCGACTATTGGCTGGGTAAAAGTCTTGTTTTTATTAGTGATGTGCATTTGGGGCCAATTTATACCGCCCGTTACGCTCAGAGTTTGGTTAATAAAATTAATCAACTAAAACCGACGCTGGTGTTAATTGGCGGCGATTATTACGATGGTACGTCAATTGACGCTGCTACCGCCGCCACGCCACTTAAAAACTTGCAAACCACTGATGGAGTATATTTTATTACCGGCAATCATGAACCGTTAGGCGATAGCGCCAGTTATACAATGGCCTTACGTAACGTTAATGTACATATTTTAAATAACAATCTTGTTAACCTACAAGGTTTACAGCTTATTGGTTTTGACTATGCCAGCACTACCACCAAAGCAGACTATCAAAAAATAGCCCAGTCTATTAATTTTAACCCTGAGCTGCCAAGCCTGGTAATTCGCCACACGCCAACTTATCTAGATGTACTGCAAAATTTAAAGATGGGGGATTTACAATTGTATGGGCATACACATCGTGGCCAAATGTGGCCCTACCATTATCTAACACACTGGGTTTACCGCGGTTTTGATTATGGTTTTAAACGTTTAAACCAAAGTTTAATTTATACCTCGGGCGGAGTAGGAACTTGGGGACCGCCGCTTAAAGTAGGTTCCTCTCCTGAAATAGTTTTGATTAAATTTTTACAATAGTAACTTGGCATACCCCCGTAAATAAACTAAACACCTTATAACAAAATTACTTGCCGGTCATTTGCATAAATTTAGCCAACCGGACAAACCTTAAGCCAAGCCGGAGAAGTGTCCAATCACAGCCTGCCTAAATTTAACCAATGAAAAATATAATTTAATCAGCCTGACCTGCCAACGCTTTTTTGCTATAATTACTTTATGAAAATAACTTTCTACGGGGCAGCCGGCGGGGTAACCGGTTCTAAACATTTGGTGGAAACCGGGCATCATAAAATTTTATTAGACTGTGGTTCGTTTCAAGGACACCGTCAAGAAGCGGAACAATTAAATCGCCAACTGCCCTTTGCCGCCCAAACTATTGACGCTGTCATCTTATCTCATGGCCATTTGGATCACTGTGGCTCTTTGCCTTTATTAATTAAAAACGGCTACAAAGGAAAAATTTTTTCTACCGCGGCAACCCGCGACGTAGCCAAATGGATAATGTTGGACTCGGCCAAAATACAGGAACAAGATGCCTTATACATGAAAAAACACGGCCTTGCCAGCGTTATTAACGCGACACCAATATATAATGATGAAGATGTGGCTCAAACTATTAACCAATTTTCCATCTTGCCTTATGCCTCGGACAGTAGCGACACCTGGCAGGAGATTTTGCCCGGCTTAAAAATCAAGCTTTATCAAGCCGGTCATATTCTGGGCTCAGCTGTTACAATTTTACAAAGTTCGGACGAAAAGAACGCCACAATCGGCTACACCGGCGATTTAGGACGGATTGGCACGCCTATTATAAAAGATCCGGAATATATAAAAGATAACTTAACCGCTTTGCTAATGGAAAGTACTTACGGCAACAGGCATCATGATCCCATTAGTTTAGCCCAAATTAAACTGACTCAAGTAATAAATCAAACCATTAAACAAGGTGGCAAAATAATTATTCCGGCTTTTGCCTTGGGACGCACTCAAGAATTAGTCTATCTAATACATGAATTAATAGATTCCCGGCTAATACCCGCTATACCAATTTTTGTGGACAGTCCTTTAGCCGGTCACTTAACTAATGTTTTTAGCCAACACCCTGAATTATATGATGCCGAAACCAAACGCGATTTTATTAATTTGGGTAATTATCCTTTAAATTTTAAACAGGTAACTTATATCAGCGACATAGAAGAATCCAAAAAACTCAATTCACGGCCGGGTAGCTTTATTGTAATCGCCTCCTCGGGTATGTGTGAAGCCGGACGCATTTTACACCACCTTATAAATGGCGTGTCTGATGACAAAAATACTATCTTAATTACCGGCTTTCAAGCGCAAAATACTCTAGGCCGTCGTTTGGTGGAAGGTGAGAAAACTGCTCGCTTGTTTGGACATTATTATCCAGTTAAAGCGTCAGTAGTAGTCTTTAACGAGTTCAGCGCTCATGCCGATGCTCTAGAATTAACTAATTATGCCAAACATACCTTGGGGCTTAAACAAATTTACCTGGTGCACGGCGAGCCCACTCAAGCGACCACCTTGGCTCAAACGCTAACCAAAGAACTGCCCAATATTAAAACAACTGTGCCTAAATTATACGATACAGTAGAAATAAATGGCTAACTGTAGAAAAAACCTTGCTTTAAGCTATAAAAGTGATATAATAATTAGTGATGCCTAAAATTAAGTATTTTGGTTTAGGCCTGGCTATATTCACAGTTTTGATAAGCCACCAGGTTAAGGCTCAAACCCTTTTTAATCAAACAAACAATAGTATTCCTCCGTCAGCTAACCCTAATCTAACGGCGCCAACCGATGATCAGGGTAGTTTACTGCTGACCGCCATTAAGACCGCCCGGGCAACCCTGCAAGACCGTTTAAATAAAGCGGTTAAAACCACCAGCTCAAAAATTTATGTTACCAGCTATTCCAGTCCGGTTAATTTAACTTTGGCTTTATGGCAACCACAGAACAATAATTTACTCTATCTAGAAGCGATTCAAACCGGTAAAAAAATAAAACTGCTTACACCGACTACTTACCAAATAGAACTAACCTATGACAATGGCGTTAATTCCCAATTTAAAATTACTGGCCAGCCAGAGGCCCAACTAGTTGGTTTAATACATCCTATCTATACTTCCGTCGGCAACAAACGTTACCCCAAATATTTAATCCATGACGTGGTTTATGTTCCTTATCACAGCTATCTTAATCAACCGGCTGTGGTAGCGGCCGGGGAGGCCTACTTTAACGATAAAATTACCCAGGTTTACCAAGAAATATCCAACCTGGGCATAAAATCTCTAGCTTACCCCAAAGAACCGTTGACTAAAATCATTGATCCCAATGTAATCAAAAGTGTTATAGCCATTGAACACGTCAGCGCCACCAAATTATTAGGCGGTGATCCCAATGACTACTTAGCACAATTTTACGTAACACTTGCAACTAACCAAAGCGCCTCTTATGCCTATGCTAAATCTGACGCCTCAGCTAGGGGATTGGTCCAGTTTATACCAGCTACTTACAAAAGTTTAAGAAAACTGCGCCCGGAACTCACTTTACCCGTCGACTTTATCCAGGGTATGACCGATCCTTATAACGCCATTAAAGCGCAAATTGGCTTGATGGATTATAATTTAAGTCGTTTACCCGCGACTGTCCGGGTCAAATACGAACTAAATAAAAAAACCACTGGGGCTTTGCTAGCGGCAGTTTATAACGGCGGCCCTACTAGGTTAAACAAAGCGCTAAGAGCTTGGGGGGACAGCTGGGATATCTATCACCCGCGCACAGGTAACAGCCTAAAATTAGAGACTGTTAATTATCTGGCTAAATACGATATAATCTACGATACTTTTACCCGCCGACCAGCCAATCAAAACTGGCAACTGGCTTTTAATCCCTAATCTAACTGATTAACTCAGCCTTGCCGATTCAACCGAAAAAGGCTAAGCTGTAGCGGGTTTATTCCTATTAATACCATACTCATTTTAGCTTAGCTGTGGCTAAATCTATGTCCAATACTCCACTAACCCCCGAAATCAAAGACTTGTTACAGCGCCTCAAAATAGCTAGCCAAGAAAGCCAAGTCACAGACAAGCCCACCCTGCATATTTCTGAAATCACCAGTCTGCCGGCTTTTGCTTACGAAAAAATAAGAAATTTTATAGATTATAAAGATGAATACTTGCTGCGAAAGAATGCTATTAAACGTTTTCTCCGCCGCTATTTTTTATTACCCAAATTTTTAGCCGACAGCGACAGCTGCGCCAAAGCTTTAGTACGGGAACTGGTACTTACCCGCTATTTAAAAAATGACAGCGTAGCCGAAGAAAAATTGCCGATCCTTAGTTTGGTTATTAAAAAATACCAAATCTTACTACAACACGTTAACGGGCAAAAAATAAATTATCCCCGCTGGCGTGATTTTATTTTTGGTCTGGCGGCGGTGGAGTGCGATACCTTACTAGTTTCACCAACCGCCCGTAACGCTTATACCACCTTTGCCTGGCAACAGTTAAAAAAAACTCTACAGCTAAGTGATGAGATAACCGACCTGGAAACTTTCAACATCCAATTAGTCTTAACTATCCAACGAATTCTGGAACGAGCTGATCAAGACATCACTGGTTATTATTTGTTAGTTCATTATTACCCGCAATGGTTTAGTCAACCACCCGCCGAAGCGGTTAATTTCTTGCTACCACAATTAAGTGCCGTTTTGGCTAACCTAAAACACATTAGTGAACATTCCGTAGGAAAACTGCTAACCCCTCACGTTCGACGCACTTTAATACCAATAATGATTCTACAAAAAACCTGGCTGGATAATGAAACCGCCCTGGCAGATAACATCAGTAACGCTAACTGGCTTAGCAACCAAATACATAAAACCTACACTGCAGTTTGGCATTCAACCAGACAACGCCTCCGACGTAAGGGTTTTCACGCCATTGTCTATATTTTCCTTACTAAAATGGTGTTAGCTTTGCTTATTGAATTTCCTTACGAAAAATTAATACTCCACAGCATTCATTATCTGCCCCTGGCTATTAACTTGTTGTTTCCCCCTTTTTTAATGGGAATAATTACCGTGCTTATTAAAGCCCCGGGTTCGGCTAACGAAAATAGGGTAGTGGAAGCAGTGCTAGAACTAGCTTACGGGAAAGATACCGGTTTTTATAAAACCAAAGAAATTAAAAAACCAACCGTCAGTTGGTGGGGTAAATTGTTTTATACCTTACTCTATCTTATTACTATTTTTGTATCCTTTGGCCTAGTTATTAGTTTGCTTAACCGACTTAATTTTAACTTTTTGTCTGGCGCTCTCTTTATCCTCTTTATAAGTTTGGTAAGCTTTTTTGGCTTATCTTTACGACAACAAGCGCGTCAGCTACGTGTTATAAAAGAAAAAGATACCTTGAGCGCCTTTGTCCTGGATTTCTTCAGCTTACCTGTGGTAACCTTGGGCAAATGGCTGTCTACTACTTTTGATAAGGTAAATATTTTTGTCTTTATTCTGGATTTCTTAATTGAACTGCCTTTTAAAACGTTGCTTACCGTTATTGAGCGCTGGTTCCAATTCTTGCGCGATAAACGCGATCAAGTCTACTAAATTTATGAACAAGTTAATAAAATCGGCAAAATTTTTGCCCTTATGGTTAGTTTTAATAATCTTAAGCGGCTGTTCCTGGCAGGGTCCGTCTTGGCTGGCTAATAATGATGATTTTCAAAAGTTAGGTCTTACTCAAAATAAACCAACAGCTAATCCAAACTATCCTATGCCTACCGCCTCCGCGCCAACGCAAGCCACTGCCAACCCATCACCAAACACTCCTCAGCCACAATATTCTACCGCCACTCTACAAACAAACCTGGGTAATCTAACATTTAAATTTTATACTGAATCACCCAACACGGTAGCTAATTTTATAAAATTAGCCAGCAGCGGTTTTTATGATGGGGTTAAATTTCATCGAGTAATCAAAGGATTTATGGTACAAACCGGCGATCCTAACTCCAAGGATGATGACTGGTCCAATGACGGCCAGGGCGGACCGGGTTACCAGTTTAACGATGAAATAAACCAACATCCGTTGGTTAGGGGATCTGTAGCTATGGCTAACGCCGGACCTAATACTAACGGTAGTCAGTTTTTTATAGTTACTGCCGAAGCTACCCCTTGGCTAGACGGTAAGCACACTAATTTTGGTTATCTAACCTCTGGTTTTGATATTTTGGATAAAATTGAGTCTACCCCAACCAATACCCATGATCACCCCTTGTCAGACATTATTGTTAAAAAAATTGTCTTGCAATAATTTATGAACAAAACCCTTAAGACTATTTTTATACTATCGGTAATTGGCACTTTATTCGCCCTCACAGTAACCCTTCGGCAATACCTTGCGCCTACCAACGAACCAGGACTTTTATCCTGCGTTGGTTTAAAAATTTTCGGTTTATCGCCCTGTCCCTACGGTCTAACTTTTTTTATTTTATTAACACTCAGCAGTCGCGCCGCCCTGCTTGGTTCTACAAAATGGTTTAGTCAACCGCTAAGCTTGCGTTTATTGGCTCTGGCCGGCGCCACTTTGGCTGGTTGGGTAGGCTGGCGTGAAATTGGTTTACCGTGGCTGCTGCGTGGACAAGATTTTCTGTTAACCTTCTCCCTGGCCAAGGTTACCGCGTGTGTTTGGGGTTTCTTTGTTTTTCTAGCTGTAGCTATACTAAGTCTCAGTTGGCGATCCAAGCCTAAAATAAACTGACATGCTGGCTTGGTTATTAAATAAATTTCCCAGAAAAACCGTTTACCGGATATTTGAAACTATACCGGGTATATTAGTTTGGGGTACTTTAATTGGCGCCGTCGCTCTGTCTTTTTTAAAACCGTTATGGGCTATTTACATAATAATAGTTTTTGATTTATATTGGCTGCTCCGTGTCGCTTATCTGTTAATTTATATAATTGGCTCTTGGAATAAATTTCAAGCCACTATTAAACAAAATTGGTATAATAAGCTGATTACCTTACCCGGACATGATAAAATTTATCATTTGATCTTTTTACCTACCTATAAAGAGAATTTGGACGTGTTGCGCGCCTCAATTTACTCTTTAACCAAAGTTAATTTTCCTTTAAACCGACTGCTACTAGTCTTGGCCGGGGAAGAGCGCGACCGGGAAAATTTTTCTCGCAATGCCACCGCCATAAAAAAAGAATTCGCCCACTTATTCGGTCATTTTTTAATAACTATCCACCCGGATGATATTGTAGGGGAGATTGCCGGCAAGGGTTCCAATATCCATTGGGCAGGGCACAAAGCCAAACAATTGATTGATCAACTTAATTTACCTTATGAAGATATAATAGTTTCCACCTTTGATGTGGATTCCTGCGCCCATCCCGAATATTTCGCCTATTTAACTTACGTTTATTTAACCCACCCCGACCGGTTGCATTCCAGTTATCAACCTATCGCTGTTTATAATAATAATATTTGGGAATCACCGGCTATTAGCCGAATTGTGGCTAATTCAACAACTTTCTGGCTACTGACCGACCTAGCTCGTCCGGAAAGATTATTCACTTTTTCTTCGCACTCCATGCCTTTTCAGGCACTGGTTGATGTTGGCTTTTGGCAAAACGATATTGTTACCGAAGACTCGCGTATCTTTCTGCAATGTTTTGTCCGCTATAACGGCAACTACCAAGTAACTCCGCTCTACATACCTATTTCCATGGACACGGTTTATGCTGGTTCACTATGGCGTAGTCTGGTTAACCAATATAAACAACAACGGCGCTGGGCTTATGGCGTGGAAAATTTTCCTTATATGGCTTGGCATTTTTGGCGTTCCCAAACCATACCGTTTAACAAAAAAATCCGCTATCTGTGGAATCAACTAGAGGGAGTTTACTCTTGGGCCACTGCCCCTTTAATTATTTTCATCTTAGGCCGTTTACCTCTTTATTTTGCCAACAACGAAGTTAAAACTACATTACTGGCCCATAATTCACCTATAGTTTTAAAATGGCTAATGAGCTTAGCCATGATTGGTCTTATCTTTAGCGCTGCTCTGTCAGCCCGTTTATTACCGCCCCGCCCCAAAGATAAATCGCGTCTAATGTATATACCAATGATCCTGCAATGGATACTGTTCCCCTTAACTATGATTATTTTTGGCGCTCTACCAGCCACCGATGCTCAAACTAGGCTAATGTTAGGAAAATATCTAGGCTTTTGGGTTACTGAAAAAAAAAGGGAAGAATCCTAAATTTTATATAAAACAGCTGGTTGTTTATTGGGCCATTTATAACTAAACCGGCCATTAAAATCGGGATGGTCTATTGAGTCTAAAATCAAATGCGTTTAAATTAATTGAACTGTTTACTACACATCAGTTTAGTCTTGACTAACATAGAATATAAAATGTTACTAATCTTACCAACCAACTTAAACCTCTAATCAAATCTCAGAAATCTCTTAAACTGTCATTTTCGGCATACGCTTTCCTTGCCTTAAAATAAAAGTCAATACACTTATAAATATTAAATTAATATTGGATTAATTAATTACTCTAAAAACCACTAAGGTTACTAACCCGCTTAAACAGTATTCTTATTTACCAAGCTTGGCCTTTGTTGACTAAGTAAGGCGTGCTGTAATCTTTGATCAGCACGGGAATTTCTTCAAATTTACTAAATACCGCCCAACTGTCCGGTTCCGCCGGTTTGGTTACTGTAATTCTCAATACCAACCCTTGCTGCGTTCTGGTACTCCACATTTGATCAAATATAAAATTACCCAACGAATAATAAATTTTCTTGCCGCGATAATCTTCACTGGTCTGTACCCAATGCGGGTGACTGCCTAAAACCAAATCCGCCCCGGCATCTATGGCGCTGTGGGCTGTCTTAACTTGTTCGGCTGTTGGCTGAGAAGTGTATTCTAAACCACCATGCATGGCCACTACTACCAAATCCACTTGATTTTTTAACTGAACAATTGATTTGTTCAGTTGCTCTAACTTGTTCCAACGGGCTACATAATTATTAGTAGTGGCTCCATTATCATTTAAAGAACTATAAGATACGCCCAAAAAACCCAATCTGATTCCATTACGTTCTATAATAGCCGGCTGCCAAGCTTCGGCCCAAGCGCCGCCGGCTCCTATAGTAGCTATATTGTTTTGATTTAATATTTTTTTGGTATAACGCAAGCCGTTTAATCCCTGATCTAAAATATGGTTATTGGCTAAATTCAAAATATTAAACTTGTATTTAATTAAACCGACTAAACTATCGGGCCAAGCGTTAAAAGTAATACTGCCAACTGGCGGTATATAACTACTACCCGAGTAAGGAGATTCTAAATTGCCAAAATTAAAATCACTGGACAACAATAAATCACTAAGACCGCGAAAGGGTAACAGGGGATCGTCAGCTTTTTTTATTTTAACAGCTACCTGACGAGATAACATGATATCACCCACTGCTAACCAGGTTAGTGTTAGGGTAGGGGATTGATTATGAGAGGGTAAACCAATCTGATTAAACGACCGATTGTTTGACTGGTTATTTTGACTAAGTTGATGTGTTGGCTGATTAAAAATCCACCCTATCAACCAACCAGCAATCAAAAACAATAGCCCCCACAGTCCCAAAATTAACCAACCTAATTGCACCTTAGACCAGAATTTCCGGTCCATAAATTTAATTTAAAATACCACCAATAATTGTGGGGTGACCACGTACAAAATCTTGGGCTGGCATTGGTTTCCCTCCGCCGGCTTGCAATTTGGTTACCAATAGCAAACCACTAGAACAATCAATAGTTATTCCGTTATTATGTTGACGCACCAAACCTGGTTGTAAATTAGTTAAACCCGCCATAACTTCCGTAGATAATAGTTTCAAACTTTGTCCTTGCCAAACAGTCCATAAACCGGGCCAAGGGCAAAAAGCGCGCCGCTGATTATTAAGTTCATTAGCGCTCTTACTAAAATTGGCTCGACCAGTCTGCTTGCTGATTAATTTAGTATAAGTGGCTAACTTATGATTTTGCGCTTGAGGTTTTAATAAACCGGCTAAATAGTCCGGGAGTTTAGTCAACGTCAAATTTATAGCTAGCGCGCTTAAATCGTTAGCCAAAGACTGCGCGTCGCTTTGGGGTAAAATAGGACAAACTGCTTGAGCTATAATAGGACCATGATCCATTTCTTCATCCAATAACATTAAACTAACGCCTGTTTGGCTTTGCCCTTCCCATAAAGGGTAAGCCAGTGGCGCTGGACCGCGATAAAGCGGCAATAAGGAAGGGTGAATATTAACAATACCGTCCGAATAAAAACTTAAAACATCAGGCGGAATAATTTTTCCAAAAGCAACTAAAATAGCAAAACTAACCGCCTGATTTTTTATCTTATCTTTAACAGCAGTCTTTTGACGCAAACTATTCACCTCTACATAGGGCAAACCAACTGATTGGGCCAACTCGGCCACTGGCGTCAATTTTAAATTAAGACCGCGTCCTTGAGGTTTGCCTTCTGTAGTAACAACTAAAACCGGCCGCCAGCCGCGCGTCACTAAACCCTGTAAAATTACCCGGGAAAATTGCGAAGTGCCATAGTAAACAAACGGCTTAACGCTTGCCATAATTAGCCACTAATTCAGACCCTTTTGTAAAATCATCTGTTAAATCAATAAATAGAATTCCATTCAAATGATCCACCTCATGCTGATAAACCCGCGCCAATAAACCATCTAACCATTCTTGTCGCCTTTCTCCACGCGCGGTTAAATAAGCGGCGAGAACACCTTGGGGGCGTTTAACCTGACCCCATACTCCAGGCAGCGATAAACAACCCTCTTCCATAACCACCTTGCGCCAAGTAACCTTAATTATTTCCGGGTTAAAATAAGCCGTAGGCTGACCAGAAGTGTTTATAACTATTAAACGTTTATCTTGTCCTACCTGCGGCGCGGCCAACCCAATGCCTTTATAATTAGCCATTGCTAAAAACATTTCCTGACTGAATTTTTCCTCAGTCGGGCTAAGCGGTACGGCTAATTCTTTGGTTTTAGTCCGTAAAATAGGTTGAGGAGCAATAACTAAAGGTAACATATAACTATTTAGCTTAAAATATTTTCTGGCTCTCTGTCAATTATGACATTATCGGGCAACCAGCGCCACCAATCTTCTGACTTAATTAAAACTGACGATTTAATAAGTATATGCCAGCGTTCACGACCACGCACCTGACCGTAATAATCCGGATAAGGACCGAAGTAGGCCAGTCGCCCCAGCGATGACGAGTGTTGTTGTAATAACTTATATACTGCCTCGGCCTGTTTTTTGGCCAAACCTGGAATAGAACTTTCGGTAGTCAGACGTAATAGATCACTTAATGGGGGATAGCTATAAAGTTTGCGTTCAGCCAACTCAGCTTGATAAAAAATTTTAACCTGTTGCTTAATTAAAGCCCGCCAAACATAATGCTCTGGACGGTAAGTTTGCACTATCACCCTACGAGCGCCATTAGTCAAAAACCAACGCATCGTCTGCCATACCCGTTCGGCTGATCTAAATTCCGGCACGGACAATTCGGCATCTGGAGATATAACACCAATTAAAGATATTTTAGACCAATCTAAATAACGCCAAGCGGCTTTACTGCCAACAATCAATGTTCCTAACCCTGACTGACTAATCAACGCCGCTGACTCAGCGATAGAAGCACCGGTTAATTTAACTAACTTAATCTGCGGCCACAATTCTTTGGCCGCCTGATACAATTTATCAACACCGGCACCTAGCCAGTCTACCGCTACAGCGCCGCATCGCGGACAAGGCACAGGCCAGGCTTGTTCCTGCCGACAATGATAACAAAATAAAACTTGCTTAGCTTCGCTGCTTACCATTGGACGCTGACAACTGACACAACGAGCTATATAACCACACTCACGACACAAAACAACCGTCGCGCTACCCAACCTATTCAAATATAAAAATACATTCTGTCCGGAACGTAGAGCAATCGTTACAGCTTCTCTCAAAGGTTGCGCTATTATTTTGTTACTATCCGCCGGCCGTTCATTAATTAAATTAATTAAATTAAAATCAGCACTGGTTTTTTTACCCAAAGCCCGCCACTTAAAATGACTCCCGGCCGGCGGTTGACTTAACCACCAATCTTCCAGCCGAGGAGCACTAGATAATAAAGCCAATGACGCGCCATAAATATTAGCCAAACGTTTAACCACTGTTATACTATCGTAATGAGGATTTTGTTCATTTTGTTTATAATTAACATTTTCTGACTGATCCACCACTATTCCGCCTAATTTACTAAAGGGCAAAAACAAACCGCCGCGCGTGGCTATGACTAATTTAACAGCTGACTGTTTAATCTTAAGCCAGATTTCTCTTTGTTCTTTTATTGATTGTTTATATCGCCAAACTGCCACCGCTGGCGTCACCCCGGCCAATTGCCTTAACCACCAATCAATTTGGTAATTTTCTGGAACTAACAATAAGACAGTCTGATTACGCTGCCAAACCTTATTCAATAAATTAATGACCGTAGTCACTCTTTGTTGAGTTGTTTGATACATCAAAACAACAGGTTGGGAACTGGTCTGGGCTAATCTAGTCGGTGCCAAAACCGAATTCACTGTCGGCGCCTTAAACTTACGATTGGGCAATAGATAAATAAAACTTTTTAAAGCCAAAGCTGGGGATACTCCACAAAAACCGCTCAACCAGTCTGCCAACGCCAATTGTTGTGCCGTTAAAAAACCTGGCCAAAGTACCTCTGATACCGTTTTTATATTAGGACCGGCTTCAGCCGCCGCTTTATTTTTAATTGACCAAACAATTGCCTGGCAGGTCGACCGCCCAAAAGGAATTTTAATTAAATCGCCCGGGTGTAAATTAAAATTACCAACTTGGTAATCAAAAACCCGTAGATGCCGCGGCAAGCGTTGTACCGGCACCGCTTCAATAATATAAGGGTGCGGTTTTTTCATAATCAATTTAAGAAAAATTAAACTCCGCTGTCAGCCAACCTACGCCTAAAGGCGCCTCATAAACTTTACCGACTAAAATCAGCGGACTATTTTTTAATATACTATAAACAAGCATGGCCGGCGACCAAACAGTCTGACCGCTATCTTGGCGCAAGGATAGGGGTAAATTAAATAACGACCCCCAATCGGCAGCTTGAGCCAAGCCGACGAATTGCTGGTTAAATAATTTACCTTCGGCCGCTCGGTAACCCGTCGTTAAACCTAACTCGCCGGCTGCAACCAAAATTATTCGTTCTGGACTAGTTTGTAAAAAATCTCCTAATTCCTCTCCCAAAACCTTAAACTGACCAACTTCTATATTAGACGGCACTTGCAAGTAAACCACTGGCAAATCTATCCCTAGACTGACCAAGTTTACCAGCGGCACACCAGCTGTATAGGGTAACGATAGACCAGTTACCAACGGCAAATTGAATTTTGTTTCTAATTTTTCCTTTAAACGGTGAGTAAATCCAACAGCCCCGCGGCTGGTTAAATTAGTTAACAAATCGCCAAAAGCGGAAAAATCCAAACGGCTTAAAGGAGCTTGCCACAAACTCCATTGCTGAACGCTTAAAATAGTAGTAGGGGTTACCGAACTAATTAAAAACAGCATATCCGGTTGACGGGCTAATAATTCAACTGCCAGGTCGGTTATAGCCTGTCTAGTTTTTGCCACCGCCTGTTTTACCTGATCCTTAAGACCGGGCAATAACAATGGGGAATTAGGCAATAGTACAGCGCCGCAAACTGGCATAAATAATTCTTAAAAAGTCTGACCCAAAGGATCGCCTAAATCATGTAAATTAACAGCCGCTGCCGAAGTGGAGATAATCTGGTTAAAATTAAAACCTAATTCAATAAAAGCTTTTTCGTTCTGAAACGGCCGACGCTGTCCTTTGGAAATCAAATAAACCGTCGGCTCTGTTTTAGACTTAATCAATTCACCATCACGGAAAGTAACCGGTTGTCCTGTCGGGTAAACCTCCAACTGTTTAGTGCTAACCTTAGTCAATTTACGATTGCGGAAATTAGCCTTAAGAATCTCAGCTGACCAAATTGGATGTTTTATATTATCCTGAACCCAATAAACACCTCCGCTGCTTTTGTCTTGCAGCAAAACCCCTAAAGGATAAACCGACTTGACAGTAATTGGTTCACCAGTTCCGTAACTTGTCAAGTCTTCCGGTTTAACATCAATGATTTCCGACGGGTTAATACCCATTTGACGCAAAGCTTCTCGTGAAGCGAATCCGCGCAACTTATTATCTACCAACAAATAGACAGTCCCAGTTGGAATACGCAAAAAAGAATAGTTGGCAAAATTAATCGGGCTGGCTTCTGGATATTTAAGTAATTCTTCTGGTTGTATTATTACTACGCGATCATAACCATTATAATAAGACAAGTAAACCGATGGGTTGACAAATCGACGACGACTACCATCCTGCAGTAAATAAATATCATTACTGCCGTTTACGCTGACCAGTGTACCATCGGGATAGGAACGGGCAAAATAGCGGTTCCAAATAGTCCACAACAGACGGTTGCCTGATAAGTGTGGTGTATAAGTATAAGCTATAGCTGTAGCGTTATTAACCGGTGTGACTGGCCAACCATCTACCAATTTAGTTATACCTGGCCCAAAGCCTGATATCGTTTTTCCGTTTACCTGCAAATCAGGCCAGTAACTTAAACGCAAACGTTTGGCAGAATCATAAACTTGGTTGTAAAAACCTTTGAACTTCTGTAATAGGGGATCATCGGTACTACAACCGTCACAAACCGCATAACCGGTGGCCCAATCAAAATTTTTAGCAGTCGGCGCGCTATTGTCTATCAAACTCTGTTCTTTTTGTATTAAAGCTAACAAGTATTTAGGGTTAACCTGCCACTGTTGAGCTGATAAATTTATTATTTGATCGGCCCTCAACAAGGTAACCGGATCAACATAGGAAGCAAGGGGACTGTTGTGAGATTGTAAAAAGTCAGCAATATCCGATAAATCCATAGACTGGTAATCAAACATGTCCTCATCAGACAAAATATAATTATAGTCAAAATTATCCTGTGCCCATACCGGTTGAGCCAATCCCCAAAACCAACTTACCAGCCAAACCAATATAATAAAACGAACGCCTGTTATAGGTTGTTCCATAACTCATATTATAACCTTAATTAAGTGATATTTCAATGCCGCTAAAACAAACAAATTCCGACCTTAAGAGTAAAATGCTATACTAAAAATACTAGTATGCGTCTATTTATATCTCTTGAATTGCCGCCTGCAGTCTGGCAACAAACCACCAAAAAAATATCAACCGACTTGGCCAATTTTTTAATAACTAAAAAAATAACCAGCCGGTTCACTCCACCAGCCAACTTCCACTTAACGGTTGCCTTTTTGGGAGAAGTACCCGACTCTAAACTATCGGCAGTAAAAAAAATACTGACCGATCTGGCTAAACAGACCTACGAAATCAATCTTTATTTTAACGGCTGGCGCTGGCTTAAACAAAATAATAAACAACTGGTGGGATTAATTACGGCCGCCGCCAACCCGACTTACTCAAACTTACAAAAAAGAATAACCAGCCAACTGGCTACTTTGAATATTAAAAGTTCAACCAAACCACCTCATTTAACCTTGCTACGCTTAAAAAATCCACTCTTAACGCGCTGGCCGAAAATAAAATTCCACCTATCGACGCGCTTGACCGCTTTGCAACTAATACAAAGCCGTCAGACAGACCTGGGGGCCCGCTATACTGTTTTGCAACGTTATCAATTGCGACCGGAAAAATTTCGCCGTAACATAGTAATATGTCTAATAAATAACCAAAATGAAATACTGCTAGTCCGCCACCAAGACCGACCCAACAGTTGGCAGTTACCACAAGGCGGAGTAGAAGCGGAGGAAACTTTAAGCCAAGCCGCGGCCCGCGAATTAAAAGAGGAGGTTGGCTTAACTAAATTTAAAATAATAGCCACACAACCAGATATTTATCGCTATCGTTGGCCAGCTCGCTTGTTAGAACACGGCTCTGACCCAGAGAAAAAAAACTACGTCGGACAATTACAAAGTCTGGCTATTATTACTACAGCGACACCCCGACCAAATCTTAAACTGGACAAGCGTGAAGCTCTAGCCGCTTTATGGGTAAAACAGTCTGACTTATTAAAATCGTTACCCAAGGTGCGACAAAACTTAGGCCGCTTAATTATTAAAGAACTAGCCAAATTTAACTCATTATCGCTTAATCAAACTTGATTTTTTATCTAAGTTAAGCTATTTTTAAACAAGAAATAAAATCCAAAAACAAGTCTATGATAAGAGTCCGTTTTGCCCCGTCACCGACAGGCGAACTACATGTAGGCGGCGCTAGAACCGCGTTATATAATTATTTATTCGCCCAAAAAATGGGCGGCAGTTTTATTATTCGGATAGAAGATACCGACCGTGAAAGGTTTGTTCCTGGTAGCTTGGATCGACTATTACAAGGATTAAAATGGTTAGGCTTAGCCTGGCAGGAGGGACCAGATATAGGTGGGCCTTACGGGCCTTATATTCAATCAGAACGCTTGGCTATCTACCAACAATATGCCGAAAAATTAATCAAACACCAAGCTGCCTATTATTGTTTCTGTTCTACCGAACGGTTAAACCAATTAAGATTGAAACAACAAAACAACCGACAAGCCACGCGTTACGATCGAGCCTGTCTTAATTTAAATCCTCTAGAGATACAAAAAAAACTAACTGCTGGAGAACCTCACACCATCAGACTTAAAGTGCCAACTGGACAAACAACTTGTTCCGATTTAATTCGCGGTCAAGTAACCTGGCAGAACCAAGACATTGACGATCAAGTGCTAATTAAATCGGATGGTTTTCCAACCTATCACCTGGCAAATGTAGTAGATGACCATCTAATGGCCATTAGCCACGTTATCCGCGGCGAAGAATGGTTGCCCTCCTTGCCCAAACACTTACTACTGTATCAGGCTTTTGGTTGGAACCCCCCGCTGTTTGCTCATTTACCCAACGTACTTAACCAACAAGGCACTAAATTATCCAAACGCAAAGACGGCGCGGCGGTCTGGGTACAAACTTACCAAGCCGAAGGTTATCTACCACAGGCTTTAACCAATTTTTTAGCCTTACTAGGCTGGCACCCGTCTGACGAGCGTGAAAAATTCAACTTAACTGAACTAGCTAAAGAATTTTCTATAAAACGCGTGCAAAAAAGCGGCGCCGTTTTTAACTTGGAAAAATTACGCTGGTTTAATCATTTATATCTCCAAGACTTGACTATACCAGAACTGGACAACTTGCTGAAAAACTATTATCCGCTAGCCACTTCAAATGTTCTAACTCACGATACTTTAAGACTTAGCCAAATTTTACAAGAACGTCTAACCATACTAAAAGATGCCTCTAAATTAAGTACTTGGTTTTTTAAAGTGGATTCCTTACCTTTAACTAAAGAATTGCTAATTCCGGCGGGCGAGACAGAAAAAACAACCAAACTAGCGCTGTATTTAGCCGACCAGGCGGCTAAATTAACGGCTGATTGGACTAAGCCAACCGAACTAATTAATCACACCCAACAATTGCAGAAAAATAATGCCTTATCTAACAAACAAATGCTCTGGCCGGCGCGGGTAGCTCTAACTCACCTTAAGCAATCTCCCGATTTCTATACCGCCGCCTGGGCTCTGGGTAAGGACCAAACAATAAAACGCATAAGCCAAGCGCAGCAAATTATGTTATCATAAAATTACTATGCGATTGGTTAAATTTTGTTCGCGGTGGTTGATGGTAGCGTGCATCCTAACGCTGCCTTTTTTGGTTGCCCAGGCGCAAACGATTGACGATTTAAATCTACAAATTAAAGACAAACAAAGCAAACTACAAGATTTAAAAAAACAAATTGATACCTACCAAAATATCATCGCCACCAAACAATCACAAGCCTCTTCTCTTAAAAACCAGTTGGATATTTTAGACGATAAAATTTCTCAGGCTCAACTGGATATAAAAAGCAAACAACTGGCCAGCGATACGGTAACACTGCAGATTCAATCTGTCACCTTGGATATTAATCGCCACCAACAAACCATTAACGACAAAAAAAACAAAATAGCCGAGGCAATACGCCAACTTTACCAATATAATCAAAAAACACTTTGGGAAATTTTAACGCTTAACCCATCACTCAGCCAATACTTTAACCAATTAAACTATTTGGAAGAATTGCAACGCAAACTACAACAGCAAACCAACGAACTGCAAAAAACTAAATCGGATTTAGAAAGACAGCAACAAGAACTGGCTCTTTACAAAGCTGATTTAATTAAAGCCAAAACCAACTTGGAACAAGCTCAATCCGAACTGCAAAATGAATTAGAAGCCAAACAATTAGTGCTTAAACAAACTAAACAGTCGGAAAGTCGCTACCAGAATCTATTAGCTCAAGCTGTCCAAGAACAGCAAAAAGCCAGCGCCGAAATAACTAGCCTGGAAAAATTAGTTCGCCAACGCCTTAACGCCAAAGACCTGCAAAGTATTAATAATTTTGATACTGATTTTATTTGGCCAGTTACGCCATATAAAGGCATTTCCTCTTATTTTCACGATCCAACTTATATTTTTAGACAATACTTTGAACATAGTGGTATAGATATACCTCAACCGCAAGGTACACCTATCAAAGCGGCAGCGGCGGGTTATGTGGCGCGCGCCAAAGACGCCGGTTTAGGTTACAGTTACATCATGCTAGTACATAATAACGGATTGGCCACAGTTTACGGACATGTCAACCGTATTGATGTAATGGAAAATACTTTTGTCAGTAAGGGACAAATTATAGGCGCCTCCGGCGCTATGCCAGGTACTAGGGGAGCTGGTCCCTTTACCACCGGACCACATTTGCATTTTGAAATTAGGTTAAACGGCATTCCGGTTGATCCTTTGCAATATTTGCCCTAACTATAAAACCATTGTTTAAAAACAATAATGGTTTATTAATCATTTTTTAAGTGGATGAAACTGCCGGTGCGTGCTTTCGGCATATTTGTCTGAAGCGTGCACATAACGAGTGGTAGTATCCAGCGACTCGTGACCCAATAGTACCTGAATGGCCGCTGGATTAGCGCCGCTTTCCGCTAAATAAGTAGCAAAACCATGCCGCAAAGAGTGGGCTGAAGTAGGTACATTAATGCGCAATTGCTCGCGATATTGTTTTATTTTCATTTGCAAATAGTTGGCCGACAAACGTTTTTGCGCCTTACCGGCATTTTCTCCACGGTAAGGAATAAACAAAGCGGCCCAATTATCCTGCCTGGTGGCCAAGTATTTATTTACATAATTTAAAGCCCGATCAGTTAAATAGACAAAACGCTGCTTGCGTCCCTTGCCAGTTATAAAAATTCTACCCGAAGCGTCAATTTGTGCTTTATTTAAACTAATCAATTCCGAAATACGCATACCCGTGGCAAACAGCACCTCCAACATAGAACGATTACGCAAAGATATTTTCTTATTTTTTTCCAGACGGCTGGGTGATTCTATCAGTTTAACCAACTCAAACAGTTCCGCCACCTGAGGATGTCTTTTTTCAGTTTTAACCAACTTAATCGCTTCTGGCGCCAAGGGTACCGGATAATCCATGTCTATCATATAACGTAAATAAGCCCGGCAACTAGATAACATACGATTAACCGAATAACTGTGCAGTCGGACTGTCGCTTTTACATTGGCGGCTGTATCACGATCTATGGAATTTAAATAAGCCTTATACCGATCAATAACCCTTTTGTCCACCCGGGAAAAGGGGAGCTTGAATTCTCTTAAAAATTTATCAAACACTTTTAAATCGCGTTCATAATTATAAATCGTTTCCGGTGAATAATTATTGGTTTGTAAATGCAATAAAAAATCATCTAAATACTCCAGCGAGTTTTTTGTCTCGTCTGGGGTGGTGGGGGAAGTGGTTTTTATAATTTTAGTCATATTATTTATTTTAACATATTTTAATTGAGTGTAAGAGATATTATACTCAGTTTATAATATTACCAATAAATAAGCAAATAGCCAACTAAACCCCAAAACTAACTCAACTACTTCTTGAATAAACCTATTGACACTTTTTACTTTAATGTTTAATAAATATCAATTTTTATATTTTTATAAAAATATCTTAGCTTTTATATCTTAGCTTTTATACGGCCCTAATTTAATTAACCCGCTAGGATCTTGTTTTCTTTTGATAATTTATAAATTTACAAACAACTGACTAAATTAGGTTTAAAACCTATAAACCTCATCAACTCTATACTCTATACATAGTAATCCCACTTAGTATTTAGCAAAGGACTATTACCCATCCACCAATCTTTTTTAATTTCTAATGATTGCTAAATAGCTAAATATTTAAATTAATTATATTAACTTTATTACTCTTGTGTCGTAAAATATTTAATCAAATATTAATTTCCACAACTGGGGATCCGCTAAACTATCCACCACTAAATTAGCCAAAGAAAAATCCTGATCTTTGGTATATTGATTTGGCACAGCAACTGCCAGGCAACCGGCCGCTTTAGCCGACTTAATACCATTTAAGGCATCTTCCAATACCAGGCACCGTTCGGCCGGATAGCCTACCGCCGCCACGGCCTTAAGATATATTTCCGGATTAGGCTTACCTTTATTAATATTTTCACTGGTTATTATTGTTGAAAAATAATTTTGTAAATTATAACGCGACAACAACAAATCTACCCACCTCTTTTCCGAAGAAGTAGCTACAGCCAACTTAAGCCCAACCCGGCTGGCCGCACTTAATAATTCAACCAAACCTGGCAAGGGTCTAAGTAAGGTATCCTGGGTCAACAAATCAACAAAGGTTTGACGCGCTTCTTTAACTAAATCATCCACGTTATCTTTTAAATTATTAAAATTTTTCAAATAAGACCACACCTCGGGGAGGGTTAACCCCATAATTTTTCTTTTCAAGTCCAAAGTAAAATGGCGCCCTCGTTTACTTAACACTCTCTCCCCCACCTGACTATAAACACTTTCCGTGTCAAACATTAAACCATCCATATCAAAAATAAGGGCTCTAACTAAAGACATAATTATTTTAATTTATAATACAAACGCGAACCGAACCGTACATCTATATATTGCAATTTATCCATATCTCGACCAATCTTTTCGTTGAGCAGACGTTTTAAGGCGGTTATCTGCTCCGCCACATCTTCTCGTACCGATACATAAACATACCAATTACCGCTATAAATTTGCACCGTGGGCAAACTGCCGCTATCTAACAGCACATAATCAAAAGGTAATTTATTTAGGTCATCCTGCCATTTTTGATAAAAATCTTTTAGGAAACCCACCACATCGGCAGCAACCACTGTTTCTCCCAAATCATGAACTTTAACGCCAGCTTCCTTTATACTAATCAAAGACTTATTACCGGTATCACTGGCTGATAATTCCTGAACTAACACACCGCGGTTATCTAGAGCGTATATTTTATTGCCATTTAACCAACGGGCCACGATTAAGCTCTGCATAAAATCCAGTTTTAACACATTGGGCCAGTGCCGGCGTATAACTAGACTTTGGCTGTAAAATTCCCGACCAAGACGCTGCCTAGTTTCTTGGCTGTTAAAATAAAAAATATTAGACTGCGGCAATAACCACCAACGACGCTCAGACATAACATCATATACTATTTGCTTTATTTTTTGCTCGGTTTGTCCGGACGATACACCGTTAATAATCACATTTTTAACAGTAAACCAAGGTGTATTCAAAACGACTACTAACAAGAGTAGTGGCACCAAAACCCAAACATACCACAATCTTTTTTTCCAATCCCAGTGAGTATGCTGCTTATATTCCTTAGATAAACGTCGATTGACTGCGGGAATTTCATGGCGTAAATGTGAAAAATCGCGCCCGTGATGCAAGACGCGTCTATTAGTTGCTTTAACTCGTAACGGTTTTATTGATACCATTGGGCATTAGGGGTAAAAGAAGTTCTAATCCGGCTTTTGTCACGATAACGCGCCAAAGCCAAACTTACTAACTTATCAAGCAACTTACTATAGGACAAACCGGTAGCCTGCCACAATTTAGGATACATACTAATACTGGTAAATCCCGGTATAGTATTAACCTCGTTTAAATAAATCCGATAAGTCTTACGCTCTACCAAAAAATCTAACCGGGCCATACCTGCCAAATCTAAAGCTTTAAAAGCCAACACGGCATAACGGCGAATTGTATCTGACACCTTTTGGGACAAAGGCGCTGGAATAATAACTTGAGATTTACCATCCACATACTTAGCGTCATAATCGTAAAATTCATTTGATGGTATAACTTGTCCCAATACCGAAGCTTGTGGTAGATCGTTGCCCAGTACGGCGCACTCTATCTCCAAAGGATCCTTAACCGCCTCTTCAACTATGACCCGTCGATCATACTTAAAAGCTATTACTAAAGCTTTAATCAGCTCTGTACGATTATGAACCTTGCTTATGCCGACCGAAGAACCCGCATTAGCTGGTTTAACAAATAAAGGAAAACTCAATAGCCGGCACGATTTTATGAAATTGCCGCTATTTTTATGATAATCGTTATAGGTTACGGATAAAAAACGCACCACCGGCAAACCAATCTGATTACAAATCATTTTTTGTATAATTTTATCCATACACACAGACGAACCTAACACTCCCGGACCAACATATGGCACGTCAGCCAATTCTAACAAACCCTGTATCGTACCGTCTTCGCCTAATGAACCATGCAAAACTGGAAATACCACGTCTACCTGTTGCAAAACCTGTCTAGGTTTAGTTACAGCGACTATCTGGCGTTCACTCGGTTCAGGTAATAAAACCCCCCGCCACTTGCCGGATATACGACAGCCGCCTTTTAAAATATCCAAAGCCGCTTTACCCACCAACCATTGACCACCTTTACTTATACCTATCGGCACAACTTGATATTTACTCTGGTCTAAATTTTTTATAACCGACGCGCCAGAAACCAACGATACTTCATGCTCAGGTGAACGACCACCAAACAAAACACCAACTCGTATTTTTTTTCGCTTAGCCATAAAACCTACTTAACCGCCCGACGCGGCAATAAAGGATTAATACCGGTAACTACTTCATAATTAATAGTACCAGATTTAGTAGCTATTTGTTCAGCCGTAACCTCGGCCTTACCTTGCCGTCCCAATAATACCACCTCGTCCCCTACTCTTATGTTTTTAACCTCAGTAACATCAACCATGGTAATATTCATACAAACACGGCCAATCACTGGACAAGCTTGCCCCCTTATTAAAACCACGCCACGGTTAGACAACGAACGGCGATAACCATCCCAATAACCTACTGGCAGCAAGGCCATTAAAATGTTCCTGGCGGTGGTATAAGTGCGCCCATAACCAACTGTAACTTTAGGCGGTAAATGTTGCAATTCAATAACTGTAGTTTTCCAAGTTAAAGCCGGCTTCAATTTAAAAGAAGGATGCAATTCCTTAACAACCTGTTCATTTTCCGGTGAGGGCCATAAACCATAATAACCAATACCCAAACGGACTAAATTAAATTGCGAGGCTTTAACAGTAGTCAAGGCGGCCGTACAAGCCACATGCTGCCAATAATTAGCTGGCAACCAAGGCGCGGCTTTTTCTAAAAAGAAAGAAAAATTACCCAATTGCTGCAATAAAAAACCTGGCTGTTTCGCTTCCGCCGTGGCCAAATGTGTAGCCACACCCTCCAATTTTAACCAAGATGATTGCTTAATCAATTTAATAAAATCATAGGCCAATTTACCACGCAACCCTAAACGAGCCATACCGGTGTCTATTTTCAAATGAACCCGCGCCGGCCGGCCTGACAAAATAGCAGCCCGCTCTAAAGCTCGCAAAGCGCTCAGTTCATAAAGCATAAAAGAAATATTTTGCCTAATACCTTGAACCAACTCTTTAAGCACGAGCGGCTGATAATAACTTAAAACTAAAATAGGTAATTTTATTTTAGCCTGCCGCAAAAATAACGCTTCACCCAAGGATGCCACGCCCAACCAGTCAACCAAACCGGACTTTTCGGCTATTTGCGAAGACAAAACTAAATCATGACCGTAGGCGTTACTTTTTACTACGGCCATTAATTTTACTTCTGAATTTAATAAATTACGATGAACACGTAAATTGTTCAGCAAAGCCGAACGGCTGATTTCCACCCAGGAATGGTTTTGTAACAATGCCATAACTGTATACTATTAACCAATACGCTCTCGTCCGGCCATAAAAGGGCGCAAAACTGCCGGTATCATTATACTGCCGTCAGCCTGTTGATAATTTTCTAAAATAGCTATAATCATCCGTCCAACGGCAAAAACCGTGCCATTTAACATATGCACGTATTCTAGTTTACCAGATAAATTCTTAAAGCGAATATTCAAGCGACGCGCTTGAAAATCAGTGGTAGTGGAACAGGAATGAGTCTCGCGATACTTGCCTTCTGAAGGGATCCAGGTTTCAATATCATACTTACGCGCGGCCGGATCGCCTAAATCAGCCGAGCACATTTTTATAACCTGATAAGGCAACTCTAACCCTTGCATCAATTCCTCTTCAATAGCTAAAATCTGTTCATGTTCCGCATCCGACCGATCAGGAGTAGTAAAAACTACCATTTCCAACTTATCAAACTGGTGAACCCGTAAAATTCCTTTGGTATCCTTACCATAACTACCAGCCTCGCTGCGAAAACAAGAGGAAAAACCGACATAACGTTTGGGTAAATCTGCGGCTTTAAAAGTTTCATCCATATGCATGGGACCAATGGATTGCTCTGAGGTGCCTACCAAATATAACTGCTGTTCCTTAAGATGATAAGTTTCTTCTTCACCGCCATGCTCCAAATAGCCCATAGCTTGCATAGCTCGCTCATTTATTAAAACTGGCGGTATAACTGGACAAAAACCTTTAGACAAAACCACAGACAAACCATACTGTACTAAAGCAAACTCCAACAGAGCTGCCTCATTTTTTAAATAACCAAAACGTGTACCCGATATCTTGGCAGCCCGTTCTGTATCTATTAAATCATGCCGCGCCGCCAACGTCATATAATCTAATAAAGGGAAAGCAAACTTAGTCGGCTGACCAACCCGCCTTAAAACTTCATTATCGGCCTCACTTTTTCCTATTTTAACGTCAGGTTTGGGTAAATTGGGTATCTCTCCCAAAGTAACGCGCAATTGCTCCTCAATTTTCTTAAGTTCTTGTTCCTTGATTTTTAATTCCTCTTTGCGTTGCTTAGCTATGTCTCGTTCCGCCTCGGTTAATATTTTTTCGCCACGACCTTGACGTTTAGTATCAATCTCGTTTTGCAAATGACGGCGCTTATCATCTAACGCCAAAATAGCCGCTACATCAATCAACCGATTTTTAGCAGCCGCCCCGGCTGCCACCGCCGCTGGATTATCTCGTAAATATTTTAGATCTATCATATATTCTTTTACTTTAACATTTTTAAATAAGGCGCCAAAGCCTTAAGCGCCAAGCGACGATGCTGTCCAACATCACAACCATCCTCTGGCACTACTCGTACCGATATTTTACCACAGTCAGGCAGATAATACAGGGAACGGTAGGGATAACCCGGAATAATCCTAGTCTCAGCTTGTTCAGCTATATAACCATTCAATCGCCCGCTACCCGTCCAAACCCGACCATCAGGCAAAGCCAAAGCCACCGCCGCGGTAAAATGAGCCGTCCTTTTATTCCACGGCACACCTTGCATACGTTTTAATACTTCAGCAATAGCTTCCTGATCCGTGGCCCGACGTTTAGGGAAACCAAAAATTCGCCGAGAGTACACACCCGGCCAGCCATTAAGCGCGTCTATTTCTAAACCGCTATCATCGGCCAACGTCGGCCAACCACTTAAACTGGCATAAGTAACAGCCTTCAACTTGGCATTATCTAAAAAAGTATCCTTAGTCTCTTCTACTTCATAATCTATACCACAATCAACCAAAGATTTTAAATTAAAATTATTATAATCTTCATAATCTTCCAGCATCTTAGATATTTCCGCCAACTTACCCGGATTTTTAGTAGCAATTAACAAATTAACCATAACGTTGCCTGAAAATTATAAAGCTATACTACTGGCTATGGCTTGCAAAGCGATAAGTTCCAACTCTATCAATTCATCCAAGGTTAAACCTATCAATTCCCGACAAGTTAATATTATGTCGCGGTTTACCCCAGCGGCAAAAGATTTATCCTTAAATTTTTTTTTAACAGAAGAAACTTTAACACTGGCTAATTTTTTGTCAGGCTGGACCAAAGCACAGGCAACAATCAAACCGGTCAACTCTTCGCTGCAGTACAATGCTTTAGCCATCAAAGATTCCGGTTTAAGTTGGTGTAAATGATTATGTGTTTTTACCGCCTGCACTATATGGTCGGACAATCCAGCCTCCCGCAACCAAACCGCTCCCAACAAAGAATGTTGCTCAGGATTGTGGGCTGTAATTTCCCAATCTATATCGTGTACTAAACCGGCTATTCCCCAACTATCCTGGTCCTCATTAAACCGACTGGCCAAGGCGCGCATTACTGCTTCACTGGCCAACAAATGATTAAGTGTAAATTCACTCTTAATTTTTTCCCGAACCAAAACCCAGGCCTCTTCTCTAGTCATAGCCCTCTTTTTTATATTTAATTATCTCTCATTGGAGGAAACAACACCGTTTCCCTAATGGGTTTATCCATAATAAAACTGAATAATCGTTCGGAAAAACCAAAACCGGCAGCAGGCGGCATACCGTATTCCAAAGCGTTAATAAAATCATCATCCAGCATCATAGCTTCATTGTCTCCACCCGCCCGTAGTTTCATTTGTTCAATAAACCGTTCTTTCTGATCCTGGGGATCGTTCAATTCGCTAAAACCGTTACCTAATTCCGACCCAGCCGCAATAATCTGCATCCGTTCCACCCGCCCAGGCAAAGAACGATGACGTTTGGCCAAGGGTGAAACAGCCAATGGATGGTTTACTAAAAAAAGCGGTCCAATTACTTTGGGTCGCACCATTTTTTTCCAAAATAAATCTATCAACCGACCAGCTCCCATATTAGCTTCATATTTAATTTTATGCTGACTTAAGATTTTTCTTAACTCCGCCACGTCGGTAACTTCGGCTAAATCAACTCCGCTATATTCTTTAATAATCTCAAAATAATCTTTGCGCGGCCAATTACCAGACCAATCAATCTGCTTGCCGTCATAAGTCGTCTGCAAACCTCCGGTTACAGATTGCACAATGGTTTGGTAAAGTTTTTGGGTAAATGTCATTAAATCATTATAATCGGCGTAAGCCCAATAAAACTCACACATGGTATAATCTTGCAGGTGTTCCGTATCTATACCCTCGTTGCGAAACACTTTTCCTATCTCAAAAACTTTAGCAAAACCGCCAACCAACAATCTTTTTAAAGGTAACTCCAAAGAAATTCTTAAATAAAAATCCTTACCCAAAGCATCGTGATGGGTTACAAAAGGATTAGCATCCGCCCCGCCCGCAATCGCTTCCAAGGCTGGCGTATCCACTTCCATAAATTCTGCTTGGTTCAAAAATTGCCTAACGGTCTGCCAAAATAAAGACTTTTTAACAAATAATTCTCTTACTTCCTCTGACATCATTAGATCAACATAACGGTGACGTAAGCGTTGTTCTACATCCTTTAAACCATGCCACTTCTCTGGCAAAATCTGTAGAGCTTTAGCTAAAGGAACCAATTCGTTGGCCAAAATAGTGAGCTCGCCGCGCCTAGTTTTTACCAGATGACCTGTTACGCCGACAATATCTCCTCGATCCAAATTATTAGATAGTTCCCAAATTTGCTTACTGCTTAATTGCTGCACCAAAGCAACTTGCAAACTGCCAGTTTCATCCTGCAAATTAGCAAACCACAAAGACCCATGGGGTCGCAACGTCATTAAACGACCAGCTACACTAAACTTGCTGCCCTTAACCGGCGCGCCGGTTAATAGAGGCGCCTCATTAGCCTGAACCGACTGACGCACTTGTTGCACGGTATGACTCCGTTTAAATTCCGCTGGATAAAATTTAAATCCCAACTCCCACCACTTAGCTAATTTAACTCGGCGACTTAATAATTCTTGGTCCTGCCTAATAGACATAAATTAATATTCTGCAAATAAATATGGGGTAATTTTAACCTTTTTTTCTTAGTTTGACAATTGACCCTTGACGTTAGATAAAGCCTTGATATAAGACGCCTAATTTACCCTGCTATATTTGTAACCTAAATTAATAATCATCTCCTAATCATTAGATACAAACTTGATAACGTAGCGCCGACCTAACCAATTTTAAAACTATCTCGTATTGGTGTTGATTATTTTAATAACCTATTCTCAATTTGTCCGGCGGACAAATTGAGAATAGACAACACCTAGTTACCCAGTTTTAAAGGGTT
>Ga0272446_1001670_pt1 | contig 31774 bp, 30 predicted proteins | sample YNPCB0061_FD_194587 | JGI IMG/M metagenome (GOLD analysis project Ga0272446, IMG submission 194587) | Hot spring microbial mat communities from Yellowstone National Park, WY, United States - YNP-CB-006-1 | ecosystem: Environmental > Aquatic > Thermal springs > Hot (42-90C) > Sediment | place...
CCGGGGGCCGCTCGCACGCGCAGGTCGGGCGGGGCGGAGAGGTCCATGGTCAGAGGCCCTGATTGAGATAGTCCATGCCCGGCGCCTTCTTCGGCACGGTGGCTTCGCCCGCCGCCGGGGCCGGTGCTGGCGCGGGATGGAATTCCTGGGTGATCGGGGTCTCGGAGCGCCAGCCCAGGCGGTAATGCGCGCCGATCTTGCCCTGCACCAGTTTGGGATTGAGCACCCGGATCGCGGCTTCCTGCGTCGGGCAAGCCGCCTCGCACAAGCCGCAGCCGGTGCAGGCGTCGGAATGCACCCAGGGAACGAACATCGCATGTTTGCTGGTTTCGCGCGGACGCATCTCGATGGTGATCGCGCGCCCCTTCACCGGGCACACCCGATAACACACCTCGCAGCGCAAACCCTGCCAGGACAGGCACGACTCCTCGTCGATCACCGCGAGGCCCATGCGCGAGCGGGCGATGTCGTCGAGCGCCGGATCGAGCGCCCCCGTCGGGCACGCGACCTTGCACGGGATGTCGGTGCACATGTAGCAGGGAATCTTGCGCGGCACGAAGTACGGCGTGCCGATCGGAACCTTGTCCCCGGCGGTTGCCATTTTCAGCGTGTCGTAGGGGCACGCGCGCGCGCATTGTCCGCACTTGATGCACAGCGCGGCGAAGTCCGCCTCCGGCCGCGCGCCCGGCGGGCGGATCGCGAGCACGGCGGCCGCCGCGTTGCTGCGCAGAAACGCTGCCCACAGCAGCCCGCCGCACGCTGCCGCCGCGGTCCCCTGCGCCGCCTTCAGCAGAAAGTCGCGCCGCGACGTGTCCATGACCGCAAGTGCCTTACGCCTTGTAAACCTTGACGGCGCATTTCTTGAAGTCCGTCTCTTTCGAGATCGGACAGGTGGTGTCGAGCGTCAGGCGGTTGATGAACACGCCTTCGTCGAACCAGGGCACGAAAACGTAGCCCTGCACCATGCGGTTGCGTCCGCCGATCTCGACACGCACCTGGATCTTGCCGCGCCGCGACTCGATCCACACCAGATCGTTGCGCTTCAGCCCGCGTTTCTCGGCGTCCTTCGGGTGCAGCCAGAGCTGTGCCGCCGGCACCGCGCGATGCAGTTCGGGAACGCGCCGGGTCATGGTTCCCGAATGCCAGTGCTCGAGCACGCGCCCGGTACACAGCCACAGGTCGTAATGGGCGTCGGGCTGCTCGGCCGGTGCAGCATAAGGCCGGAAGAAAATCTTCGCCTTGCCGGCCAGCGACTTGGGAGCGGGGTCGGTGACCGCGTCGAGGTTGCCGAGCGGCAGCGCCTTCATCGCCGGGCCGTAGAATTCGATCCCCGCGCCTTTCCTGACATAGGGATCGTACTGCTCGTTGAAACGGATCGCGGTTTCCCTGCCATTCACCACCGGCCACTTGAGCCCGCGGACGTCGTCGTCGTAGTAACGATCGAACGGCGCGAGATCGTGCGCATGGCCGCGCCCGAAGCGGGCGTATTCCTCGAACAGCGCCTTTTCCACGAACCAGCCGTCGCCGAGCAGGGAAACGATATGGTTGTCGTGGCCCTTCGCCACCGGATCGGGCCACTTGACCTTGAGGTTGTCGGGCGTGGCGAACAACGCCTTGTACAGGCTGTCTTCGGGTGAGTAGCCCATCTTCACCGCTTCGTCGAGCACGCTGGGCAGCTTGCCGTCGGGAAAGCCTTCCTCCTTCAGACCGGGCACGCTCTGCTCGCCCCACACATCCTTGAGCTTGATGCGCTTGGAAAACTCGAGCATCTGCCAGACGTCGGCGCGCGCCTGCCCGGGCGGCGGCACCTGCTGCCGCCAGAGCTGGGTGCGCCGCTCGGCGTTGCCGTACCCGCCCCATTTCTCGAAGATCATCGCCACCGGCAGGATGAGGTCGGCGACCTTGGCGGAAATGCTCGGATAGGCTTCCGAGACGATGATGAAGTTGTCCTTTTCGCGCGCCGCGCGCAGCCAGTGATTGGCGTTGGCATTGTGCTGGAAGGGATTGTTGACCTGCACCCAGCACCATTTCACGCTGCCATCCTCGAGGTCGCGCATGATCTTGACGATATGGCTGCCCGGCTTGGGATTGAGCGTCTTGGCCGGCAGCTTCCAGAGCTTCTCGGCGGTCTCGCGATGCTTGGCGATGTTCACCACCATGTCTGCCGGCAGGCGGTGGGAGAACGTGCCCACCTCGCGTGCGGTGCCGCAGGCCGACGGCTGCCCGGTGAGCGAAAACGGGCTGTTGCCGGGCGATGCGATCTTGCCCAGCAGCAGGTGATTCATGTAGGTCTGCTCGTTGACCCAGGTGCCGCGCTGGTGCTGATTGAAACCCATGGTCCAGAACGACGTCACGCGGCGCGTGGGATCGATGTAGAGATCGGCGAGCTGGCGCAACTTGGCCTTGAACTTCTCGAGCGGCTCGTCGGGGTCGGCCTTGGCCAGTTCGGCGACGAAGTCCAGCGTGTAGGGCTCGACCGCCTTCTTGAAATCCTCGAAGCCGATCAACCAGTGCTTGTCGGCGGTCGCCGCGTTCTTCTGCTCGACCTCCTCGCCCGCCTGGCGGCGTTGCGCGATCGCTTCGTTGCGGTCGAGCTTGACACGCAGTTCCTTGGCCTGGGTGTCCTTCTCCGCGTCGTAGGCGAACTTGCTGGTCGGGCGCATGCCGTAGCCGATATCGTAGGGGCCGGTGGCGAATACGCAGTGCTTGTTGACGAAATCCCAGTTCACCGCGTTGCGGGCGATGATCTCGCGCGCGATGTAGTTCTGGATGGCAAGATCGGTGTTGGGCTTGAAGAGGATCTCGAGGTCCGCCACATCCGAACTCATGTTGTGATACGTGGAAAGGTTGACCACGCGCACGTTCTTGTCGGACAGACGCCGGTCGGTGACGCGCGACCACAGGATCGGATGACACTCCGCCATGTTGGCGCCCCACAGGACGATCGTGTCGGCATGCTCGACGTCGTCGTAATTGCCGGCCGGCTCGTCGATGCCGAAGGTCTGCATGAAGGCGGCAACCGCCGAGGCCATACAGTTGCGCGCGTTGGGGTCGATGTTGTTGCTGCGCATGCCGACCTTCATCAGCTTGACGGCGGTATAGCCTTCCTGGATGGTGTACTGCCCCGAGCCGATGATCGCGACGCCGGTCGGCCCCTTTTCGGCGTAGACCCGACGCCACTGCCGTTCCATCTCGTCGAAGGCCTGCTCCCACGTCACCGGCACGAACTGGCCTTTCTTGTCGAACTTGCCGTCCTTCATGCGCATCAGCGGCTGGGTCAGGCGATCCTTGCCGTACAGGATTTTGCCGTTGAAATAACCCTTGATGCAGTTGAGCCCCTTGTTCACCGGCGCCTTGGGATCACCCTTGGTGGCGACGATGCGCCCCTCCTTGGTCGCAACCATGATGCCGCAGCCGACGCCGCAGAACCGGCACACCGCCTTGTCCCACTGCCAGTCCTTTTCGACTTCGGCAGCGGCCGCTTCGGTCAGTTTGGCGATCGGCAGGCCCACCGTGGCCGCGGTGCTGGCGGCGATGCCCGACTTGATGAATGCGCGACGCGACAGATGCATGATGGTCTCCTTCAATCCTTGAGTTCAGCGGGAACCGAAATGCCTTCCAGCGCGGACAGGTCGTCCGGCATGGCGGATACGAGTTCGGTGTCGTCCGCGAAATAGTGGTAGACGAGATCGGCGGCGATCACGTTCGGCAGCGAGCGGATCGCCTTGAAACCCGCCACCTCGTCGGCGACGCTGGCGGCCTCCTGCACGATCACCAGCTTCCCACTCGCGGCGTCGCGTCCGAACACTTCCACCCCCGGCAAGGCCGCCAGCCCCTGTGCGACCGCGTCGACCCACTCGGGCTTCGTGGTCACGGCAATCCCAGAAAAGTTCACACGCGCCTCCGACATCCGGGAAGATTTTTTGCATTCTGGTCGGCAAGCCCGGCTTTGTCCTTGATCCAGATCAAGAAAAATCGAAATTCCGGACCCCCGATGACCCCCCTGACCCGCCACCCGATCGACGCCATCCTCGCCCGTCAGCCGCTGTTTCGCGCGCTCGACGCGCACGAACTCGCCGTGCTCCTGCCCGGTGTGCAGGAATTCAAGGTGCCCGCGCGCGACGTGGTGTTCCACAAGGGCGACAGCCTGCCGGGGATGTATGTCGTGGTGTCCGGGCAGATCAAGCTCTTCCTGCCCGCCGCGCAGGGAACGGAAAAGGTCCTCACGCTGGTCAATCCCGGCGGCACATTCGGCGAGGCGGTGATGTTCCTCGACGGCCGCGTTCCGGTGACCGCCGAGGCTACCCAGGACAGCATCCTGCTCCTGGTGCAGAAGAACGTCCTCCTGGACGTGCTCGACCACAACCCGCAGTTCGCGCGCAAGATGCTCGCCAGCCTGTCGGCGCGGCTGCACGAGCTGGTTCACGACATGGAGACCTGCACCCTCATGAGCAGCATGCAACGCGTCGCGTGCTACCTGTCGCACCAGGCGCCCGCCGAGGGCGGCGAGGACTTCGAGATCCGCCTGGACAGCAGCAAACAGACGCTCGCCTCGCGCCTCAACCTCGCACCCGAGACCTTCTCGCGCGCGCTGCACCACCTGGCGGCGAGCGGCCTCATCGAGGTGCAGGGCAAGCGCATCCGCGTGCTGAATCGTGAACGCCTGAAGAACTTCAACGGCTGACCCCGGCTCGTCCATCCGGTGGCGCGTCGCGTCCACGCGCACGCCGGCGAGCGGGTCCCGAATGCGCATCGAAGCGGCAACAAAAAACCGCCGGTCGGCGGTTTTTTGTCGTGGCGTGGAAATCCGTCAGTCGCGCATGCTCGGCACCATGTACGGATAGCCGTTGGACAGCGCCGTGAGATAGACCTCGATGTCGGTGTAAGTCTGGCTGCCGATCTTGAGCGGCTGCACCCCGGCATTGCGGTCGCACTCGGTGAGCCGCACGTGCAGCGACTGCAGCTCGTCCTTGCCGCGCCAGGTCGGCCAGTGCGCGGCGTCGCCGTACATGGTCGTCGGCGTCTGGCCGCGCAGATTGTTGCCGACCATGTCGACATGACAACTCGCGCACGCGAGGTTGTTGCGTCCCGCCTTCAGGTTGAAGGCGCGACGTCCGCGCTCGAAGGACTCCTTCAGCGGACCCTGCGACACGTCGATGTGGATCGGCATGCCATTGCTGAACGAGGCGACGTAAACAGAGACCGCGCTGTTGTCATAGCTGCCGTTCATGAGCTTTGCGCCGGCCTTGGCGGCACAGTGCTCGATCATGGCTTCCAGGCCGACGACCTGCCTGAAGCTGTCGCTATACATCGGGTATTTCAACCGCAGCCCCTTGAGGTTGCCATCCGGCGCACCGAGACAGGCGGCAAAGCTCCCGTTGGCATTGAGCGTCTTGTACAGCGCCTCGCCGCGGTCCCAGGCCTCGTCGCCACCGTGCAGCTGGTCGTTGAGCGGCCGGTCACGGAATTTCCAGTTGAGCTTCCATTCGTCCTTGCCGCCCAGCGCCGGAAGGTTGGCGCGGTCTTTCCAGTACGGATAGGTATTGGTGTGGTCTTTCTCGACCGATGGCGGCATCGCCGTCGCATCGCTGGCGCTCTCGCGGTACGGCTCCGCGGCAAGCACCAGGCTTGCATAGCCCGCTGCGGCAAAGACGGCAAGGCCAATGGTTTTATGGGTCGTTTTCATGTGCGTCTCTCCCGGATCAGTTGAGCGATTGCAGGTAGGCGACGACGTCGCGCACTTCCTGGTCGGACAGGTTGCCGATCGCGCCGAATGGCGGCATGACGGTGTTGGGATTGACGGCACGGCGGTCATAGACGAACTGGTAGACCATGTCGTCGCTGTAACCGCGCGATTTGAAGCCGATCAGAGGGGGGCCGCTGCTCCCCGGCTGGGCGTCGCCGGGCAACGCATGACAGGCCCAGCAGTTGCCGCGCCCGGTGTTCATGGCGATCTCCTTCCCGCGCGCGGCATCGCCGTTGAGCGGCTGACCGTTGAGCGACACGGTCATCGGTTTGGGCAACGGTCGCATGTCCGCGGGATCGCGCGTCAGCCACTTCGACAGGTCGCGTGCGTGCTCGTTGTACTTGAGCTCGCCGCTGTTCTTGACCGGCTGCGGCCACAGCGTCTTGTTCTTGCCTTCCGGGTTGTACAGCGCGGTCTTCGGCAGCCCTTCTGGCCATACCGCCGCAGGCTTGGCTTCGGCAGGCTTGGCCTCCGACACCTTGGCGGGCGCCTGCGTCTGCGTCGCGCAGCCGGAAGCGGCGATCACCGCCACCATGCCTGCACCGAGCACGTATCGTTTCTGCATCGTCTCTGCTCCTCTTGTTGTGATGAATACCCCGCACGCCGGGGTCTGCGCAGTTTAACCCAGTCTGCGCCCGGCGCCGAAAGGTTCATTGCGAGCGGGCCGTGAGCCTGCGCCAGGTGGCGAGCACCGAATCGGGGTTGAGCGAGAGCGAACCGATGTTCTGCGCCACCAGCCAGTCGGCGAGGTCGGGGTGGTCGCTCGGCCCCTGCCCGCAGATGCCGATGTACTTGCCGTGCCGGTTGCACGCGGCGATCGCCTCGGCGAGGAGCTTCTTGACCGCCGGATTGCGTTCGTCGAAGCCCGCCGCAACGAGCCCCGAGTCGCGGTCGATGCCCAGCGTCAGCTGGGTGAGGTCGTTGCTGCCGATCGAATAGCCATCGACGTGGGCGAGAAAATCGTCGGCCAGCAGCACATTGGACGGAATCTCGCACATCATGATGAGGCGCAGGCCGTCCCTGCCGCGCACCAAGCCATTCTCGGCCAGACGCGCCACGACGGCGGTACATTCCTCGAGCGTGCGCACGAAAGGGATCATCACCTCGACGTTGGTGAAACCCAGCGTCTCGCGCACCTTTTTCAGCGCCCGGCATTCGAGCGCAAACGCCGGCGCGAACAACGGCGACAGATAACGCGCCGCGCCGCGCAGACCGAGCATGGGATTCTCTTCCTTCGGCTCGTAGCGCTCGCCGCCGAGAAGATTGGCGTACTCGTTGGACTTGAAATCCGACAGCCGCACGATCACCGGCCTGGGCCAGAAGGCCGCGGCGAGCGTGGCGATGCCCTCGCTCAGTTTCTCGACGTAGAAACGCACCGCATCGCCATAGCCCGCGGCGCGGCGCGCGATCTCCTCGCGCAGTGCCTGCGGCAGTGCGGCATGTTCCAGCGCCGCGAGCGGGTGCACGCCGATCATGCGCGCGATGATGAACTCCAGGCGCGCGAGCCCCACGCCGTGATTGGGAATCTGGGCGAACTCGAACGCGCGCTCGGGATTGCCGACGTTCATCATCAGTTTCACCGGCGGCTCGGGCAGCGCCTCGCTCGCCACGGTCAATACATCGAAGGCCAAGCGGCCGCGGTACACGTTGCCGGTGTCGCCTTCGGCGCATGACACGGTGACCACTTCGCCGTCCTTGAGGACGCTCGTCGCGTTGCCGGTGCCGACCACCGCCGGAATGCCCAGTTCGCGCGCGACGATCGCCGCATGGCAGGTCCGCCCGCCCCGATCGGTGACGATCGCCGCCGCGCGCTTCATGACCGGCTCCCAGTCGGGATCGGTCATCTCCGTGACCAGCACGTCGCCCGCCGCCACGCGGTTCATCTGCGCCGGCGACGCGATCACACGCACCGGGCCGACGCCGATCTTCTGGCCGATCGCGCGGCCGCTGACGAGCACCTCGCCGCGCTCGCGCAGCACGTATTGCTGGGTTTCGCCGCGGCTGCGCGCCTTCACCGTTTCCGGGCGGGCCTGGACGATGAACAGCGTGCCGCTCTCGCCGTCCTTCGCCCACTCGACGTCCATCGGCCGACCGTAATGCGTTTCGATCGCGACCGCCTGCCGTGCCAGTTCCAGCACTTCGGCATCGGTGAGCGCGAACGTCGCGCGCAGATCGTCGGGGGTCGGCTCGGTCACGGTACGGCCGTCGCGCCACACCATGCGGATCGCCTTCTCGCCGAGCTTGCGCCGCACCACCGCCGGCCGGCCGGCGGCGAGCAAGGGCTTGTGGACGTAGTACTCGTCGGGATTGACCGCGCCCTGCACCACCGTCTCGCCAAGGCCGAACGCCGCGGTAATGAAGACCACATCGCGGAATCCCGATTCGGTATCGAGGGTGAACAGCACGCCCGAACACGCCAGGTCCGAACGCACCATGCGCTGCACGGCGGCCGACAGCGCGACCTGGCTGTGGTCGAAACCGTGATGCACCCGGTAGGCGATCGCGCGATCGTTGTACAGCGACGCGAACACCTTTTTCACGTGTTCGACCACAGCATCCTCGCCACGCACGAGCAGATAGGTCTCCTGCTGACCGGCGAAGGATGCATCGGGCAGATCCTCGGCAGTGGCCGATGAGCGCACCGCGACCGGCACGTCGTCCCCCATGGCGCGGTAGGCGCGGCGGATGCCCGCGTCGAGGGCGGCGGGCAGCTGCGCCGCGAGGATTTCGGCGCGAATCTGCGCGCCGGCCGCCGCGAGCGCGTCGACGTCGTTGACGTCGAGCGTGGCGAGACGCGCGCGGATGCGCTCGGTCAGGCCGTTGGCCGCGAGAAAATCGCGAAACGCCTGCGCCGTGGTCGCGAACCCGCCGGGCACACGCACGCCGGCCGACGCCAGATTGCGGATCATCTCGCCGAGCGAGGCGTTCTTGCCGCCGACCCGCGGCACGTCCGCCATGGTCAGCGCATCGAGCGGCACTATGTAATCATTCGCTTCATCGTTCGACATCGTTCGCGTCCTCCATGAAACTTCCCGTGTTCTGCATTTCCGACCACACCGGCATGACCGTGGACGCCGTCGCCCGCAGCCTGCTCGCGCAGTTTCCCGACCTCGAGTTTAGCTGCATCACCCTGCCCTTTTGCGATACCGCCGCGAAAGTGCGCGAAGCCGCGGCACGCATCGCCGCAACGCCCGGCGCGCTGGTCTTTTCCTCGCTCACCGACCCGGCCCTGCGCGCCATCCTCGGCGACGCGGGTATCCCCACGATCGACCTCTTCGAGTCCCTCGGCCCGCGGGTGGAAGCCGCGCTCGGCCGCGCAGCGACGCCGCGCGGCGGACACACGCACGGCATGACGGCCAACTACGACGCGCGCATCGACGCGGTCAACTACACGCTGGCGCTCGACGACGGACTCAACCCGCAACGGCTCGGCGCCGCCGATCTGATCCTCGTCGGCGTATCGCGCGTCGGCAAGACGCCGACCGCGCTCTACCTGGCGTTGCACTACGGCCTTGCCGTCGCCAACTATCCGCTCACGCCCGACGACCTGCAATCGAGCGCGCTGCCGCAGCCGCTCGCCCCCCACCACGACAAGCTGCGCGGGTTGACGCTCGAGCCCGAGCGCCTGGCGGTGCTGCGCGCCGCGCGCTACCCGGGCAGCCGTTATGCCAGCCTCGAACAATGCCGCGCGGAAGTCACCGCCGCAATGCGCCTGATGCACGCGCACGCCATTCCGGTGATCGACACCACCCGCCTGTCGGTCGAGGAAATCGCCGCCCGCCTACGCCACGCGTGAACGCCGTTGGCGCACCGCCTCGAAAACCGCCACCGCGAGCGCGGCCGCAGCGTTGAGCGATTCGACCCGTCCGGGCATGGGGATCTGCGCGCGCACCCGAGCGGCCGTGGCGACCGCGCGCGACAGGCCCGCGCCCTCGTTGCCGACGACGAACGCGACGGGGCCGGTGAAATCACCTGCATAGAGGTCGACGGGCTCGCCGAGCGCCAGCGCCACCGTGCTGCCGTCGAAGCTGCCCAGCCAGGCCGCGAGGTCGACGTTCACGTCGAGCGGCAGGACGAACTGCGCGCCCTGCCCGCCGCGCAGCGCCTTGGGCGACCATGGATCGTGACAGCCGCGCGAGAGGATCGCCCGGGTCGCGCCGGCCGCCGCCGCGGTGCGCAACATGGCGCCCAGGTTGCCCGGATCCTGGATGTCCTCGAGCACGGCGACGAGCGGTGTGCCGGGGACCGGCTGCGGCGCGAGCCAGGCCACCTCGGCCAGCACCCCGGTCGGCGTGGCCACCGGCGAGAGCTCGGCGAACAGGGCATCGTCGAGCACGAGGCATTTGGCCGCCGCGCACGGCCCCCCTTCGTCGGCGGCGCGCGAAGCCGGGCGGATCAGTGTCTGCGGCTGCCCGCCGGCAGCAACGTAGGCCGCCAGCAGATGCTCGCCGTCGAGCAGCGTGCGCTGCGCCGCGCGCCGCGCGCGCGCCGAGCTGGCGAGCCGCTTCAGGCGCTTGAACGTCGGGTTGTCGCGCGAGCGGATGGGCGCGCTCATGACGCGTCACCCTCGGGTCCGAACAGCGCCGCCTGCGCGCACAGTTGGCGTACCGGCGCAAAGCTCGTGCGGTGCGCCGGGCAGGGCCCGAGACGGTGCAGCGCGGCGAGATGCCCGGGCGTGCCATAGCCCATGTGGGACGCGAAGCCGTAACCCGGATACACGCCGTCCAGATCGCGCATCAAGGCATCGCGCACGGTCTTGGCGAGGATGGACGCGGCGGCGATCGCGGCCACCGTGCCATCGCCGCCGATCACCGCGCGCGAACGCCAGGGCCAATCGGGGCAGCGGTTGCCGTCCACCCACACCGCGCCCGGAGGACGCGCGAGGCCGGCGACCGCGCGCTGCATGGCGAGCAGCGTGGCCTGCAGGATATTGATGCGGTCGATCTCCTCCACGCTCGCCTGGGCGACGCTCCAGGCCAGCGCGCGTTCGCGGATCGCGCGCGCCAGCCGCTCGCGTGCGGCGGGGCTGAGTTTCTTCGAGTCGCGCAGGCCGTCGATCGGACGGTGCGGGTCGAGCATCACCGCCGCGGCGACCACCGGCCCGGCGAGCGGACCGCGTCCGGCTTCGTCCACCCCACACAGCCCCGCTGGTCCTGCCTCGAGCGTCATCGCCGCGCCGCGAGAAATGGTTCGAGCGCATCGGCGATGCGCACCTCGGCGTTCTGGCGCAGCGCCGCGTGCAGGCCGCGGAACACGTCCACGGTGGCGTCGTAGCGCCCGGCGTCGTCGAGCCAGGCGAGGGTCTCGCGCGCCAGCGCCTGGGGCGTCGCCGCTTCCTGCACCAGTTCGGGGACGACACTGCGACCCGCCAGGATGTTGGGCAGGCCGATCCACGGCAGACGCGCCTGGCGACGCATCCACGCCGCGGTGAGGCGTGGCACGCGGTAGGTGATGACCATCGGCTTCTTGAACAGCGCGGCTTCCAGCGTCGCCGTCCCGGACGCCACCAGCGCGACGTCACAGGCCGCGAGCACGTCGTGCGACCGGCCGGCGACGATCTGCACGGCAACGCCGCTTGCCGCCGCGGCACGTTCGGCGAGCATGGCGGCGCGATCGTTGGCCGCGGGCACGAGGAAGTGCAGGTCGGGCCGCGCACGGCGCATCGCCGCGGCTGCGTCCAGCATCAGCGGTGCCAGGCGGCTGACCTCGTTGGCGCGGCTGCCCGGCAACAGGGCGACGACGACGGCTTGTCGGGGCACGCCGAGAGACGCCCGCGCAGCGGCGGTGTCGGCGACGGGCGGGATGACGTCGGCGAGCGGATGGCCGACGAAAGTGACCGGAACGCCCGCTTCCCGATAGAGTTCGACTTCGAACGGAAACACCACCAGCATGTGCGAAACCGCCCGCGCGATGGTGTGGATGCGCTCGCCGCGCCACGCCCACAGCGACGGGCTGACGAAGTGCACGGTGGGAATGCCGGCGCGTTTCAGGCGCGCCTCGAGCGCGAAGTTGAAATCGGGCGCATCGATGCCGACGAAGACCCGCGGCCGCTCGGCGAGAAAATAGCGCGCCATGCGCGCGCGGATCCACAGCAGTTCGGGCAGGCGACCGAGCACCTCGACCAGCCCGTTGACGGCCAGCCGTTCGCTGGACACCAGGGCGGCGACCCCGACGCCGGTCATGCGCGGACCGGCGATGCCGGCGGCGGCAAGGCCGGGGTGGCGCGCGGCGAGCGCGCCGATGAAATGCGCACCGAGCAGGTCGCCGGACGCTTCGCCGGCGACCACGCCGAGGTCGATCACCGGATGATGCCGCGCTCGGCCCGTTTCAGGAACTCGGCCAGGACGCGCACGTCGGGTTGCTGCTGCGCGAGATCGTCCAGCATGGCCTGCGCCTCGGCGAGCGTGTGGCCTTCGCGGTAGAGGATCCTGTAGGCGCGCTTGAGCGCGGCCAGCGCCGCGGACGAAAAGCCGCGCCGCCTGAGTCCCTCACTGTTGATGCCGTGCGGTGCCGCGGGCTGGCCGGCAGCCAGCACGTAGGGCGGAATGTCCTTGACGATGACGCTGGCGATGCCGGTCATGACGTGCGCGCCGATCTTGCAGAACTGGTGCACGCCGGTGAAGCCGCCGAGGATCGCCCAGTCGCCGACCTCGACGTGGCCGGCGAGCGAGGCATTGTTGGCGAAGATGGTGTGGTTGCCCACCACGCAGTCGTGCGCGATGTGCACATAGGCCATGATCCAGTTGTGGCTGCCGATCGTGGTCACGCCGCGGTCCTGGACGGTACCGGTGTTGAAGGTGCAGAACTCGCGGATGACGTTGCCGTCGCCGATCTCCAGCCGTGTCGGCTCGCCGGCGTATTTCTTGTCCTGCGGCGCCTCGCCCAGCGACACCGAATGGAAGATGCGGTTGTTGGCCCCGATGCGCGTATGGCCGGTGATCACGGCATGTGCGCCGATGGACGTTCCGGCGCCGATCTCGACGTGCTCGCCGATCACCGTGTAGGGGCCGACCGCGACGTCGGCAGCGAGCCGCGCGCCGGGTGCGACGATGGCGGTTGCGTGGATCATTTGTCGCGCAGGGTGGCCATGAGCTCGGCTTCGGCCACGAGCACGCCCTCCACCTCGGCACGCGCGGCATATTTCCAGATGCCACGCATCTTGCGCATGATCTCGGCCTTGAGGACGAGCCGGTCGCCCGGAACGACGGGCTTCTTGAAACGCGCGTTGTCGATGGCGGCGAAATACACCACGCCGATGCTGTCGGGCGCGTACTGGTCGGTCTTGAAGGACAGGATGGCGGCCGCCTGCGCCAGCGCTTCGAGGATGAGCACGCCGGGCATGACCGGCGAGCCCGGAAAATGGCCATTGAAGAACGGCTCGTTGATGGTGACGTTCTTGATCGCGGTGATGGACTTGCCAAGCTCCATCTCGATCACCCGGTCGACCAGCAGGAACGGGTAGCGATGCGGCAGGTACTGCATCACCTCTTCGATGTTCATCATGATTTGCTTTCCAGTTCGGCAATGCGTTTTTCCAGGTCCTTGATGCGGTTCACCCACTTGTCGAGATTGCGCATGTGGACCGCGTTCTTCTGCCAGACCTCATGCTCGGAAAACGGCAGCGCGGACGTGTAGGTGCCGGCCTTGGGGAGCGACTTGGTGATGAGGGTGTTGGTCGAGATGCGCGTGCCGTCGGCAATCTCGATGTGGCCGAAGATCATCGCCGCGCCGCCGATGGTGCAATGCCGGCCGATTCGCGCGCTGCCGGCGATCCCTGTGCAGGCGGCAATCGCGCTGTGCGCGCCGATGACGACGTTGTGCGCGACCTGGATCAGGTTGTCGAGCTTGACGCCGTCCTCGATCACGGTGTCTTCCAGCGCGCCCCGGTCGATCGTCGTGCAGGCGCCGATTTCGACGTCGTTGCCGATCACGACACGCCCGACCTGCGGAATCTTCTCCCAACGCTCGCCGTCGGGCGCGAACCCGAAGCCGTCGGCGCCGATCACCGCGCCCGAATGCACGATCACGCGATCGCCGATCAGGCAGCGGTGATAGACCGTCACATTGGCGTACAGCAGGCTGTCGGCACCGATCACCGCATCGTCTCCGATGACCGTGCCGGCGCCGATCACGGCGCGCGCACCGATGACCGCCCCCTCGCCGACCACGGCGCCGGCCGCGACGCAGGCGTCGGGTGCGATCCGGGCGCTGGCGGCGACGGTTGCCGCGGGGTGGATTCCGGGGGCCGGGCGCGGCGGCGGATTGAACAGCGCGCTGACGCGCGCGAAGTACAGGTAAGGGTTCGGCGTGATGATGCGCGGCCGCGTCGTCGCATCCCGCGCGTCGGGCGGCAGGATCACCGCGCCGGCGCGGGACGCATCGAGCGCCGCCAGGTATTTGCGCTGCGAGACGAAGCCGATTTCGTCCTCGCGCGCGCGACCGAGCGGTGCCACTTGGCGCACAGGCGTCCCCGGGTCACCGATGAGCTCGCCGCCGAAGCGCGCCACCAGATCACCCAGCGTCACGGTCACGGACGTCACTTGCCGCCGAGTGCCTTGATCACCTTGTCGGTGATGTCATGGCGCGGATCGACGTAGACCGCCTGCTCGATGATGAGGTCGTATTTTTCGCTCTTGGCCAGCTCCACGATCGCCTTGCGCGCACGTTCCTGGATCTGGCCGAGCTCCTCGTTGCGGCGCAGGTTGAGGTCCTCGCGGAATTCGCGGCTCTGGCGCGCGAGCTCGCGGTTGAGGTTGGCCAGGTCGCGTTCCTTGTTCCTGCGCTCGGTCTCCGACATCGTCACGCTGTCCTTGTCGAGCAGGGCCTGCAGGTCGCGCGCCTGCTTGGTGAGTTTCTGCAGTTCCTGGTCACGCGCGGCGAATTCCTTTTCCAGGCGCTTTTGCGCGGCGAGCGCGAGCGGCGCATCGCGCAGCAGTCGTTCGGTGTTGACGAAGCCGATCTTGGTATCGGCCTGCGCCGCGCCGGCGGCGAATGCCAGGGTCAGAACCAGGCCGGCGACGGCCTTGTGGATGCGATTCATGCGAGTCTCCATCTGTCGTTGTCAGAACGTGTTGCCGAGGGTGAACTGGAATGCCTGGGTCTTGTCGTCCGACTGCGAGCGCAGTGGCTTGGCAAGACTGAATTTGAGCGGCCCCATGGGCGACACCCACATCAGCGAGACGCCGGCAGAATACCGCAGGTCCGCAAACGCAAAGGTGCCGTAGCGGCCGAGATAGTCGCCGGGCCCGAATGCCGCGCCGGCATCGGCGAACACCGACATGCGCAGAGACTGGTCATCCTTCAGACCCGGCAGGGGGAAGAACAGTTCGGCATTGCCGACGATGCGCTTGTCGCCGCCCAGCGACGTGATCGCGCCGGTGCTGTCGACGGCCTTGGGACCGAGGGTCGCGCTGTCGAAACCGCGCACCGAGCTGTTGCCGCCGGCATAGAAGTTCTTGAAGAACGGCAGCGGCTTTCCGCCCAGGCCGTCACCGAATCCGATCTCGCCGTTGAGCATGAGCGTGAACGCCTTGCTGAGCGTGAAGAATTGCTGATGCTGTAGGGAGAGCTTGTAGTACTCGAGACTGCCGATCGGCGTGCCGACCTCGACCGCCACGCGCTGTACCAGCCCCCGGGTCGGGAAAAGAAAGCTGTCGCGGGTGTCGCGCGACCACGCCGCATCGAGCCGCAGGGTGTCGTTATTCTTGCCGAAGGTGTCGACGAAACGCGTGTACTGCAGAGGCGGATTGGCGCCGAGGGTGAGCGAGGTCCGCTCGTAGGTCGCGCCAAGCGAAATGAAATCCTTCTCGTTCACGGGAAAGCCGAAACGCACGCCGGCGCCATAGGTGGAACTGTCGTAATCACTGACCGTGGACAGGGAGCTGGCATTGACGTCGCGGCGATAGATGTCGTAACCGAGACTGATGCCGTCCAGCGTGAAGTAGGGGTTGGTGAACGACAGCGAGTAGACCTTGTTGACGCTGCCGCTGTTGATCTGCACCGCGAGCCGGTTACCGGTCCCGAAGACGTTGTTCTGCGACACCGACCCCGACAGCACCAGACCTTCGGACGACGACAAACCGGCGCCCACCATGATGTTGCCGGTGGCCTTCTCGGTCAGCCCGATGTTGACGTCGACCTGGTCCGTGGTGCCGGGAACCGCGGGCGTCTCGATGTTGACTTGGTCGAAAAAGCCGAGGCGGTTGAGGCGGTCGCGCGACAGATTGATCTTCTCGGCGTTGTACCAGCCGCTTTCCATCTGCCGCACTTCGCGGCGTACCACTTCGTCGCGCGTGCGCGTATTGCCGGCGATGTTGACGCGGTTGACGTACACCCGGCGGCCCGGATCGACGTACAGCGTGAACGCCACCTGGTGCTTCTCGCGGTCGAGCTCCGGAACCGCGTTGACGTTGGCGAAGGCATAGCCTTCGTTGCCGAGGCGATCGCCGATCTTCTTGGTCATCTCGGTCAGGCGGTCGCGCGCGAAAACCTCGCCCGGTTTGAGGGTGACGAGCGTTTGCAGCTCGGCTTCGGGCACCATCGTCTGGCCGGCAAACTTGATGTCGGAGACGGTGTAGCGCGGCCCTTCGCTGACGTTGACGGTGATGTAGATGTCTTTCTTGTCGGGCGAGATCGAAACCTGGGTGGAATCGACATTGAACTCGATGTAGCCGCGGTTGAGGTAGAACGAGCGCAGGTTCTCGATGTCGCCCGCGAGCCGTGTTTTCGAATACTGGTCGTTCTTCGTGTACCAGGTCAGCCAGCCCGGCGTGGTGGAGGTGAACTGGTCGAGCAGTTCCTTTTCCGGGAACGCCTTGGCGCCGACGATGTTGATGCTGCGGATCTTCGCACTGTCGCCTTCGACGACATCGAACTGCACGGCCACACGGTTGCGCTCCAGCGGCGTGACGGTGGACTTGATCTGCACCGCGTACTTGCCACGGTTGTAGTACTGGCGCCGCAATTCCTGCTCGGCACGGTCGAGCAGCGACTTGTCCAGCACGCGCCCTTCAGCGAGCCCCGTCTCCTTGAGGCCTTTCTTCAGGTCTTCGTCAGGGAATTCCTTGATGCCGACCAGCGTGATCTTGGCGATCGACGGCCGCTCCTCGACGGTGACGATCATCACCCCATCCTGCGCCTCGATGCGCACGTCCTTGAAGAATCCGGTGGCGTACAGCGCCTTGATGGCGGCAATGGTCTTGTCGTCGGTGAGCGTATCGCCGACCTTGACCGGCAGGTAGCTGAACACGGTGCCGGCTTCGGTGCGCTGGATGCCTTCGACGCGGATGTCGCGGATGACGAAGGGCTCGATGGCGAGGGCGCCTTGCGTGACCGATACGGCGAGCCAGGCAAGGAAGAGGCGTTTCATGGGCATCGTGCTCGGGTCATCCTGAGATCAGGCGCTGCAGGTCGTTGTAAAGGGCAAGCCCCATGAGCAGGAAGAGCAGGGCCATGCCGATGCGGTTACCGAGTTCCATGACGCGCTCCGGCACGGGCCGGCCGGTCACGAGCTCGGCGATATGATACAGAAGGTGCCCGCCATCCAGAAGCGGCACCGGCAGGAGGTTGAGCACGCCCAGGCTCACGCTCACCAGGGCCAGGAAACCGATGAAACTGAGCCACCCCAGGCTTGCCGACTGACCGGCGAAGTCGGCGATCGTCAGCGGGCCGGACAGGTTCTTCCACGACACCTGACCGAGCACCATGCGCCCCATCATCTCCAGGGTGAACGCCGACATCTCCCAGGTCTTCTTCACGCCCGCGAGCGCCGCGTCGAGCGGCCCGTATTTCACCTCGGTCACCAGGGCGGCCAGCGTCGCCTCGTCGACACGCGGCGCGGCACCGATCTTGCCCACGCGCCGTCCCTGCTCGTCGACAGCCTGCGGGGTGACGCGCACCGCGAGCGTGGCGCCGCCGCGCAGCACCGTGAGTTCGAGCCGGCGCTCGGGCGCCTCGCGCACCTGGCGGACCAGGTCCTGCCACGACGCGATCGCGTTGCCATCCACCGCCACGACCCGATCGCCCGCCTTCAACCCGGCGCGGGCGGCGACACTGTCGGCGACGACCTGACCGATCACGGGCGGAACGGGCGGGTCGAAGCGCGTGATGCCCAACGCGGCGAGCGGATCGTGCTCGAGATTCGCGCTCTTGAAGATACGCGTGTCGAGCGTCACGCGGCGCCCGTTTTTCAGCACCAGCGTCACCGCGTCCTTGGCCACCCCCGCGCGCAGCAACGCCAGACGCAGGTCCTGGAAGGACTGGACCGCGGTCTCGTCGACACGCGCCACTTCGTCCCCGGCCACGAGGCCGGCCGCGGCGGCCGGCGTGTCCGCGGGCGGCGCGCCGAGAACGGGCCGGATGGCCGGGACGCCGTGCAGGAAGACCGCCCAATAGAGCAGGATGGCGAGCAGGAAATTGGCCAGCGGACCAGCCACGACGATGCCCATGCGCCGCCACACGCTCGCCTGATCGAAGCTGCGGTGCGCCTCGGCGGGGGCGACCGCGCCCTCGCGCGCGTCGAGCATCTTCACGTAACCGCCGAACGGCAATGCCGAGATCACCCATTCGGTGCCGTCGGCGCCGACGCGCCGCGACCACAGGGGTTTGCCGAAACCGATGGAAAAGCGCAGGACCTTGACCCCGGCGAGGCGCGCGGCCAGGTAATGCCCGAGCTCGTGGACGACGACCAGGATGGCGATCGCGACCAGGAACCAGACGACCGTGTGCAGCGCGTTCATGGGGCCCGCGACGCCAGATAACGCTCGGTCAGGCGACGCGCCTCGCGGTCGGCCGCGAACAGCGCGTCCAGGCTGTCGGCCGGCAGGTGCGCGAGATGCTCCAGCGCGTAGCCGATGCTGTGCGCGATGGCCGGAAACGGCGCCGCGCCGTCGAGGAAACGCGCCACGGCGACTTCATTGGCGGCGTTGAGGACGGCTGCCGCCGCGCCCCCGGCACGCAGCGCCTGATACGCCAGGCCCAGGCACGGGAAGCGCGCGTGATCGGGCTCCTCGAAGCCAAGGTTGCGGCCGATCAGATCGAGCGGTCGTACGCCGGCCTCGATGCGTTCCGGGAAGCCGAGCGCATAGGCGATCGGCGTGCGCATGTCGGGCGTGCCCATCTGCGCGATCACCGATCCGTCGGCGTACTCGACCATCGAGTGGACGATGCTCTGCGGGTGGACGAGGACGCGGATCTGTTCCGGCCGGGCGTTGAACAGCCAGCGCGCCTCGATGACCTCCAGCCCCTTGTTCATGAGACTCGCCGAATCCACGGAGATTTTTTTCCCCATCACCCAGTTGGGATGCGCGACCGCCTCCGCCGGCGTCGCGCGCGCGATGCGCTCCGCGCTGAACTCCCGGAACGGTCCGCCGGACGCCGTCAGCCACAGCGACTTCACGCCGGCTTTCGCGAAGTCGCCGCCGAAGCCCGGCGGCAGCGCCTGGAAAATCGCATTGTGCTCGGAATCGATCGGCAACAGCTCGGCGCCGCTGGCGGCGATCGCGTCCATGAAGAGCTGCCCCGCGACCACCAGCGTTTCCTTGTTGGCCAGCAGGATGCGCTTGCCCGCACGTGCGGCGGCCAGCGTCGCCGGCAGGCCCGCGGCGCCGACGATGGCGGCCATCACGGTATCGACCTCGGCCGCCGTGGCCACTTCGGCAAGCGCCGCGTCGCCCGCCAGCACCTCGGTCGCGACCGCCATGGCGGCCAGCCGCGCGCGCAAGGCGTCGGCGGCCTCGGGACGGGTCATCACCGCGTAGCGGGGGCGATGTGCGGCGCACTGCGCCGCCATGCGCTCGACCTGGGTCGCGCCGGTGAGGGCGAAAATCTCGAACCGCCCGGGATGACGCGCGACGACGTCGAGCGTGTTGACGCCGATGGTGCCGGTCGCGCCGAGCACGGTGAGAACACGCGGCTTCACCGGAAATGCTCCGCCCACAGCAGGATTCCCGCGGCAATGGGCAACGCCGCGGTGAGCGCGTCGATGCGGTCGAGGACGCCGCCGTGGCCCGGCAGCAGCGTACCGCTGTCCTTGCGCCCGGCGACGCGCTTGATCCACGACTCGAAGAGGTCGCCGAGCACGGAAAAATAGAGCAGCGCGAGCGCCATGACGAGCGCGCCGACGATACGCAGCCCGACCACCGCCGCGCTCACTGCGGACGCGTACAGCACGAGGGCGAACATCGCCCCATACACGCCCTCCCAGGTCTTGCCGGGGCTGATCCCCGGCGCGAGCTTGCGCTGCCCGAAGCTGCGCCCGGCGAAGAACGCCGCGGTGTCGGCGATCCAGACCACGGCCAGAAGCGCCAGCAGGATCCACGCCCCGCGCTCGCGCAGGTAGAGGAGCGCGGCCCAGGTCGGCAGCAACACCATGACGCCGACCATGGCGCGCAGGAAATGGCCGAAACCGCGCCAGCGGCGCGACAGCCACAGCGGCGCGACCACCACCCAGAAGAAGGCCGCCATGGCGAAAAGGCCCGCGGTGAAGGGCATTTGCGCGATCCCCGGCGCATGCGGCAGAACCAGCGCGATCCCACCCATGAGGCCGGCATAGAGGCCGGCGGTGGGGGGCGCGAAACCGCTCAACACCGCCCATTCATGCGCGGCCACGACGAGCACCACGGCGACCAGGACCTCCCAGACGAGCGGCGGCGCCCAGAACAGCGCCGGGACGAACACCGCCAGCAGCACGATGGCCGTGAGCACCCGGCGCGCGACCGGACTCACGTCGCGGCCTCGCCCAATTGTTCGCTGGTTCGCCCGAAACGGCGCTCGCGCTTGCGATACGACGCGATCGCGCGGTCGAGCGCCTGGGCATTGAAATCCGGCCACAGGGTGTCGGTGAAATAGAGCTCGGTATAGGCGAGCTGCCAGAGCAGGAAATTGCTGATGCGCTGCTCACCGCCGGTGCGGATGAAAAGGTCGGGCTCGGGTTCGTCGCCCAGGCACAGGTGACGCGCGAGGTCTTCCTCGCGGACAGGCTCGCCGGGTTGTTTTTCCGCCAGGAGTTTGCGCACCGCCTGCAGGATGTCCCAGCGCCCGCCGTAGTTTGCGGCGACGGTGAAGGTCAGGCGCGTGTTGTCACGGGTCAGTGCCTCGGCATCCCGGATCAGCGTCTGGATACGCTCCGGAAAGGCCGCCGTGTCGCCGATCACCTGGAAGCGGATGCCGTTTTCGTGGAGCTTCGCGACTTCGTTTTCGAGCGCGCGCAGGAACAGGTCCATCAACATCGACACCTCGTCCTGCGGCCGGCGCCAGTTCTCGGAGCTGAACGCGAATACGGTCAGGTGCGTGATGCCGCGCTCGATGCACGCGCGGATCAGCGTGCGCAGCGTCTCGACGCCCTTGCGGTGGCCGGCGACGCGCGGCAGGAAGCGCTTGCGCGCCCAGCGGCCATTGCCGTCCATGATGATGGCGACATGGCGCGGAACGTCGCCGACGTCGGGAATGGTGAGGGTCGAACTCTTGGCCACGCCGCGAACCCGCTCACACGGCGAGCAGGTCTTTTTCCTTTTCGGCCAGGATCTTGTCGATCTCGGCGATGTGTTTGTCGGTGAGCTTCTGGATCTCCTCCTGCGCGCGACGCTCCTCGTCCTCGCTCGCCGTCTTGGCCTTGAGCATCTCCTTGAGCGCCGCATTTGCGTCACGGCGCACGTTGCGCACCGCCACGCGCGCGCCTTCGGCCTCGTTGCGCACCACCTTGATCAGTTCGCGGCGCCGCTCCTCGGTGAGCGCCGGCATCGGTACGCGGATCATGTCGCCATGCGTCGCCGGGTTGAGCCCCAGATCGGCGTCGCGGATGGCCTTTTCCACCGCCCCGAGCATTTTCTTTTCCCAGGGCGACACGCCGACGGTGCGGCTGTCGATGAGCGTGATGTTCGCCACCTGCGGCAGCGGCGTCGGGTTGCCGTAGTAGTCGACCATGACGTGATCGAGGATGCCGGTGCTCGCGCGCCCGGTGCGAACCTTGGCCAGATCGGCCTTCAGCGCCTCCAGGCTCTTGGCCATCTTGTCGGCTGCGGTTTGTTTGATCTCGGCGATAGTGTGTGAACCCATGACGATTGCTCCTAATTCACGGTGACCCGGGTGCCTTCCGCTTCGCCCGTCACGGCCCGCTTCAAGGCTCCCGGCTTGAAGATGTCGAGGACCACGAGCGACACCCCCTGGGCCCGGCACAACGCGAACGCCGCAGTGTCGAGCACCGCGAGATTCCGGCTGATCGCCTCGTCGAACGTCAGCACCTCGAAGCGCCGCGCGGTCGGATCCTTGTGCGGATCGGCGGTATAGACGCCGTCCACCTTGGTCGCCTTGACCATGAGGTCGGCGCCGATCTCGGCCGCGCGCAGCGCAGCGGCGGTATCGGTGGTGAAGAAGGGATTCCCGGTACCGCCGCCAAAGATCACCACCCGCCCCGCGGCCAGGTGCCGCAGCGCGGCGTCGCGCTCGAACGGCTCGCCGACATGCGCGATCGCCATCGCGGTCTGCACCCGGGCGTCGATGCCCGCGCGCCGCAGCGCGTCGGCGAGCGCCAGCGCGTTCATGACCGTGGCCAGCATTCCCATGCTGTCCGCGGTGGCGCGATCCATGCCCGACAAGGCGCCGGTTGCGCCGCGGAACAGGTTGCCGCCGCCGACGACGACACCGACCTCGACCCCGAGCGCGACGACCTCACCGATCTGCGCTACGAACCCGGCCAGCGTGTCGGCATGATAGCCGAACGCGTCGGGGCCCATCAGTGCCTCGCCGGACAGCTTGACCAGGATGCGGCGGCAGGTCATCGCTCAGACCTTGCTGGCGGCGGCCACTTCCGCGGCAAAGTCGGTGGACTTTTTCTCGATGCCTTCGCCGACGATGAAGAGCGTGAAGCCATGGCACTGCGCGCCACGGGACTTGAGGAGCTGCTCGATGGTCTGCTTGTCGTCCTTGACGAAGGGTTGCGAGAGCAGCGTCACCTCCTTGAGGAACTTCTGCACCGTGCCTTCGGCGATCTTCTCCAGCATGGCTTCGGGCTTGCCCGCTTCCTTGGCCTTCTCGATGGCGACACGGCGCTCGGTGTCGATCAGCGCCTGCGGCACGCCCGAGGCGTCCAGCGCCTTGGGCTTGGACGCCGCGATGTGCATGGCGATGTCCTTGGCCAGGGCCTCGTCGCCGCTGACATCGACCAGCACGCCGATCTTGTTGCCGTGGATGTAGCTCGCGAACTTGCCGGTGGCATCGAGCCGCACGAAACGGCGCACGCTCATGTTCTCGCCGATCTTGCCGACCAGCTCGGTACGGGTCTCTTCCACCGTCTTGCCGCCGTACGGCAGCTTGCCGAGCGCCTCGACGTCGGCCGGCTTCTGGTTGAGGACCATGTCGGCCAGGGCGCGCGAAAGCGCGAGGAACTCGTCGTTCTTGGCGACGAAATCGGTCTCGCAATTGACCTCGACCATGGCCGCCGACTTGCCGTCCGGGCTGATGGCGACGGTCACCACCCCTTCGGCGGCGACGCGGCCGGCGGTCTTCGCCGCCTTGTTGCCGAAACGCACGCGCAGGATTTCCTCGGCCTTCTGCATGTCGCCACCGGCTTCGGTGAGCGCCTTCTTGCAATCCATCATCGGCGCGTCGGTCTTTTCGCGCAGCTCCTTGACCATGCTTGCAGTGATCTCTGCCATTTCTTGCTCCAATTTCGTTACGGATACGAAAGAAGGGGCGAACGCCCCTTCTCAAATCGCTTCACGGGGCGCGCGGGGGTCACTCCGCCGCGGCGCCTTCCTCTTCGACCTCGACGAACTCTTCGCCGCCGGTCAGTTCGCTGATGACCTGGGCACGCCCTTCCAGCACCGCGTCAGCCACGCCGCGCGCGTACAGGCGAATGGCGCGCGCCGAGTCGTCATTGCCGGGGATGACGTAATCGATGCCTTCCGGGCTGTTGTTGGTGTCGACCACGCCGACCACCGGGATGCCGAGTTTGTTGGCCTCGACCACGGCACCCTTCTGGTAGCCGACGTCGATGACGAAGAGCGCGTCGGGCAGGCCGTTCATTTCGCGGATGCCACCGAGGCTGCGGTTGAGCTTGTCGACCTCGCGCTGGATCGTCAGGGCCTCCTTCTTCGACAGGCGGCCGGGTTCGGCGAGCATCGCCTCCAGATCGTTCAGGCGCTTGATCGACTGCTTGACGGTCTTGAAGTTCGTCAGCATGCCGCCCAGCCAGCGGTTGTCGACATAGGGCATGCCGGCGCGCTGTGCTTCCTCGCGCACGATGTCGCGCGCGGCGCGCTTGGTGCCAACCATGAGCACGGTGCCCTTGTTGGCTGCCAGGCGACGGATGAACTTCATCGCCTCCTCGTACATCGGGAGGGTTTTTTCCAGGTTGATGATGTGGATCTTGTTGCGGCTACCGAAAATATACGGTGCCATCCTGGGGTTCCAGAAGCGTGTCTGGTGACCGAAGTGGACACCGGCTTCCAGCATTTGACGCATGGTGACGGACATGAATCTCTCCTAAAGGGTTGGGCCTCCACCCGCCTGTCGCGCCCGCTCGCGGGCGCCACCCTTCGGCGGCAGGTGTGCGAATTTGCCCGATCGCGACCGGGCAGCCCGCCATTCTAATTTGATCGGCCGCCCGATTCAAGGGAAAATGCCGTGCTTTGAGGTTGTGAAACAGCGATGACCATCACCATCAAGACCGGCGACGACATCGAGGGCATGCGCGTCGCCGGCCGCCTGGGCGCCGAAGTGCTCGACTACATCACGCCCTTCGTGAAACCGGGCGTGACCACCGGCGAGCTCGACCGGCTGTGCCATGACTACATGGTCAACGTCCAGGGCACCATCCCGGCGCCGCTCAACTACGCGCCGCCCGGCCATGCGCCCTACCCGCGCTCGATCTGCACGTCGGTCAACCATCAGGTCTGTCACGGCGTGCCGGGCGACCGCGTGCTCAAGAACGGGGACATCGTCAACCTCGACATCACGGTCATCAAGGACGGCTGGCACGGCGACACCAGCCGCATGTTCCTGGTCGGCGAAACGTCCATCCAGGCACGGCGCCTGGTCCAGGTCACGTATGAATGCATGTGGATCGGCATCAGCCGCGTGCGTCCCGGCGCGCATCTCGGCGACATCGGCCATGCCATCCAGCGCTACGCCGAAACGCACGGCTACAGCGTGGTCCGCGAATTCTGCGGCCACGGCATCGGACGTGCGTTCCACGAGGAGCCCCAGGTGCTGCACTACGGCAAGGCCGGCACCGGCGTGGTCCTCGAGCCGGGAATGACCTTCACCATCGAGCCGATGATCAACGCCGGGCGCAGCGAGATTCGCCAACTGGCGGATGGCTGGACCATCGTCACCAAGGACCACAGCCTGTCGGCGCAGTGGGAGCACACCATCCTCGTCACGCCCACCGGCTACGAGGTCCTCACCCTCTCCGCAGGCAGCCCGCCGGTTCCCGACTTCATCAAGAACACCGCCTGATGCCGGCGCCGGCGAACCCGATCGCAACCCTGCGGGATCGCCTCAAGGCCGGCCGGGCGGAACTGGCGGCAGCGTTCCGCGACCAGCCGCGCGCGCACCATTACCTCGCCCGGCACGCCGCGCTCGTCGACGCCACCCTGTGCGCGTTGTGCGACGCGCTCGGCCTGCCGCGCGATTGCTGCCTGGCGGCCGTAGGCGGCTACGGCCGCGGCGAACTCTTCCCCGCTTCCGACGTCGACGTGCTGTTGCTGATCCCCGGCGAACCGGGCCCGGCGCTGTCCGCGAGCATCGAGCGCTGGGTGCAGGCGTGCTGGGACATCGGCCTCGACATCGGCCACAGTGTGCGCACCCTCGACACCTGCCTGAGCGAGGCCGCGCGCGACATCAGCATCGAAACCAGCCTGCTCGAAGCGCGCCGCGTGTGGGGCGAACCGCTCCTGTTCCGGGAATTTCGCGCCGCCTTCGCCGCGCGCCTCGACCAACTCGCGTTCGTCGATGCCAAGCGCGACGAGCAGGCGAAGCGCCACGCGCGTTTCGACGACTCGGCCTACAAGCTCGAACCCAACCTCAAGGACAGCCCGGGCGGCCTGCGCGACCTGCACACGCTGCGCTGGCTCGGTCAGGCATGCGGCATCGGCCGCGCCTGGCGCGAGTGGGTCGACGCCGGGCTCCTCACCCGCGCCGAGGCGCAGCGCATCGCGCGCGTGGAAACCTGGCTGTGCGCGCTGCGCATCCATCTGCATCTGCTCGCCGGGCGGCGCGAAGACCGCCTCGCCTTCGATTACCAGCACGAACTCGCGGCGCGCCTCGGGCTCGCCGCGACCCCCAATCTGCGTCCCGACGAACGCCTGATGCAGACCTACTATCGCGCCGCCAAGCGCGTCGAGCGCGCGAGCGACATCCTCGTGCCCACGCTGCGCGCCCGGCTGGCGCCCATCACCGCGCCACCCAGCGTCATCGACGACGACTTCCAGGCACGCGGCACGCTCCTCGAAATCCGCGATCCCGAACGCTTTCGCGACAAACCCGAAACACTCCTGCGCATCGCCATCGTCTATGCGCAGCACCCCGAGCTCGATGCGATCGAACCCGCCACGCTGCGCGCATTGTGGCGCGCCGGCAAGGGCATCGACGCCACGTTCCGCGCCAAGCCCGCGCACCGCGCGCTGTTCCTCGAACTCCTGCGCCAGCCCGCCGGCGTCACCCGCGCCCTGCGCCTCCTGCACCGCTACGGCCTGCTCGGCCGCTACCTGCCGGCGTTCGGGCGGATCACCGGGCAGATGCAGCACGACCTTTTCCACGTCTACACCGTCGACGAGCACATCCTCGCCGTCCTGCGCAACCTGCGGCGCTTCGCGGTGCCCGCCCTGGCGCACGAATTCCCGCTCGCGAGCCGCATCATGGCCGGCATCGCGCCGCGCGACTGGCTCTGGCTGGCGGCGCTTTTCCACGACATCGCCAAAGGCCGCGGCGGCGACCATTCGCTGCTCGGGGCGCGCGACGCGCGCCGTTTCTGCCGCCAGCACGGGCTCGACCCGGCGACTGCCGAACGCGTCGCCTGGCTGGTCGAGAACCACCTCCTGATGTCGCGCACGGCGCAAAAGGAGGACGTCAACGACCCCGAGGTGATCGCCGCCTTCGCCCGCAAGATGGGCGACACGCTGCACCTCGACGCGCTCTACCTGCTGACCGTGGCCGACATCCGCGGCACCAGTCCCAAAGTCTGGAATGCCTGGAAAGCCAAGCTGCTCGAAGACCTTTACCACGCCGCCCATGCCTGGCTCACGGGCACGCAGGACGCCCTGCGCGACGTCGAGCGCAAGAAGGCCGACGCCCGCACCCAGCTCGCCCTCTACGGCCTCTCCGCCAATGCCGCCGATGCCCTGTGGGCGCACCTCGACACGCGCTATTTCCAGCGCTTCGAAACCCGCGACCTCGCCTGGCAGGCGCGCATGCTGTGGCGCCACGCGCAAACCCGCGATGCGATCGTGCGCGCCCGCCTGTCGCCGGCTGGCGAAGGCATCCAGGTGCTGGTCTACGCCCCTGACCGGCCCGACCTCTTCGCGCGCATCTGCGGCTTTTTCGCCCGCATCCGCTACACCATCGTCGAGGCCAAGGTCCACACCACGCAGCACGGCTACGCCATCGACAGCTTCCAGGTCATGGAGCTCGCCAACCGTGGCATCCACTACCGGGATTTTCTGAGCTTCGTCGAACACGAGCTGGCGCGCGACCTCGACCCGCAGCGCACCCCGGAACCTGCGCCCGCGGCGCGCCCCTCGCGACGCCAGCGCCACCATCCGTACGCGCCGCAAGTGAGCCTTTCCGCCACCGGCAGCGACGGCCTGTATGCGCTCGCCATCACCTGCGCCGACCGCGCCGGCCTCCTGTACACGATCGCGCAGACCTTTCTGCGCCATCACGTCGATCTCTACGCCGCGCGCATCGACACCCTCGGCGAACGTGTCGAAGACCATTTCCTCATCCGCGGCGAAACCCTCGCCACCCCGGCCGCCGCAGCCGAGCTCGAACGCGACCTGCGCCAGGCCGTGGGCAGCGGCGCCTGAACCACACCAGCCGCGCGCGCGGACGGTACGACGCCACAGGAGCGCAGCAGTCGCTCCGCGTCAGCGCGGGTTCACTGCCGCTCGATGTGTGTCACCGTCACCGCGCCGTTGATCGATTCGGCGTGGAATTTCACCGTATCGCCCACCTTGAGTCCCTGCATCAGCTCCGGCGGCTGCACGCGGAACACCATGGTCATCGGCGGCATGTCGAGGTTGGCGATGGGGCCGTGGCGCAGCGTGATCCTCGCGTTGGCCGGGTCGAGCTTGCGCACCGTGCCTTCGCTGAGCGGCACCGGCTGGGCCAGCAGCGGCGCGGCGATGGCGAGGCCGGCGAAAAACAGGATCAGCGATTTCATCTTGGATTTCATGGTGGCTCCTTTCAGTGCCCGGCATGGCCGGTGGGTTTGCGTACGGTGACTTCGATATCGCCCGGCGTACCCTGCGGCGAGGCGGCTTGCGGCGCACGTACCGGCGGGTCGATGGCGCCGCCCACTTCGTGCGCCAGGGTGCCGGACGGATGCGCGTACCAGCCGGGGTCGGCGTAATCGCCGCGCTTCTGGTCGCGGCGCACCTTCACCACGGTGAACATGCCGCCCATCTCCAGCGGACCGTACTGGCCATGGCCCATCATCATCGGCAGCGTGTTGTCGGGCAGCGGCATGTCCATTTCCGCCATGTCGGCCATGCCGCGCTCGCCCATCACCATGTAATCGGGGATGAGCCTGGTGATTTTGGCGGCAAGCCCGCTGTGGTCCACACCGATCATCGTCGGCACCTCGTGGCCCATCGCGTTCATGGTGTGGTGGCTCTTGTGGCAGTGGAAGGCCCAGTCGCCTTCCTCGTCGGCGAGGAACTCGATCTGCCGCATCTGCCCCACGGCGATGTCGGTGGTGACCTCGGGCCAGCGCGCCGCCTTCGGCACCGGCCCGCCGTCGGTGCCGGTCACCTCGAACTCGACCCCGTGCAGGTGGATCGGATGGTTGGTCATGGTGAGGTTGCCGATGCGGATGCGCACGCGGTCGCCCAGCCGCACGTTGAGGCTGTCGATGCCGGGAAACGCGCGGCTGTTCCAGGTCCACAGGTTGAAGTCGAGCATGGTGTTGACCTTGGGCGTGTAGCTGCCGGGCTCGATGTCGTAGGCGTTGAGCAGGAAGCAGAAGTCGCGATCGACCGGATCGATGAGCGGATGTCTGTCTTTCGGATGCGTCACCCAGAAGCCCATCATGCCCATCGCCATCTGCGTCATCTCGTCGGCGTGCGGGTGATACATGAAGGTGCCGGGACGGCGCGCGACAAACTCGTAGACGAAGGTCTTGCCGGGCGGAATGTGCGGCTGCGTCAACCCGCCGACGCCGTCCATCCCGTTGGGCACCCGCTGGCCGTGCCAGTGGATGGTGGTGTGCTCGGGCAGGCGGTTGGTGACGTAGATCCGCACACGGTCACCCTCGACCACTTCGATCGTGGGCCCCGGCGACTGCCCGTTGTAACCCCACAGGTGCGCCTTCATGCCGGGTGCGATTTCGCGCACCACGGGCTCGGCGACCAGGTGGAATTCCTTGACGCCGTCCTTCATGCGCCAGGGCAGGGTCCAGCCGTTGAGCGTCACCACCGGATCGTACGGGCGGCCGTTGGGCGGCATGAGCGGCGGCTGGGTGGCCGGGCTGTCGGTGCTGACGATCTCGGGCAGGCGCGCCAGCGCGGCCGGGGAAACGCCGGCTGCCGCGGCGACACCGGCGAGCCTGAAAAAATCACGTCGTGAAGTCATGGGAAATCCTTTCAGTGGCCGCCGCCGGATTCGGCGGGGGCGGGAGAGACATTGGCGAGGGACATCCGGTTGGGCGTGCCGACCAGCGCCATCTGCAAATCGGCGTCGGCGAGCCAGAAGTCGCGCTGCGCCTCGATCGCAGCGTTGACCGACGCGATCTGCGAACGCGCGTCGGCCAGGAGTTCGAACACGCCGATCAGCATGCCGTTGTAGCGCAAGAGGTTCTCTTCCGAGATGCGCTGCTTCAGCGGCACGACCTCGTCGCGCAAATGGCGCGCGATGGCGTACTGGCTTTGCTGCATCGCGTAGGCTTCGCGCACTTCGGAGCGCGCATTGACCGCGATCTCGCGCGCCCGCTCCAGCGCCTGACGGTAGCGCGCTTCGGCCGCCACCACGCGGCTCTCGCCAAAGTCGAACAGCGGCAATTCGAAGCGGATCTCGTAGCCGCGCTGTTGCGGCTCCTGGTTCGAACCGTTGTTGACGAGGCCCAGTTCGAGCACGTTGACGAAGCGCGTGCGGCGGGTGAGGCCGAGGTGCTTGGCCAGCGCCTCGGTCTGCAGTCTCGCCGCCGCAAGATCGAGGCGCGAAGCCATCGCCTGCTGTTCGACATCGGCGAGCACGGGAAGATTCGCCGGCAAGTCGGGCAGACGCTCCGGCAGCTTCACCCGCTCGGCCTCGGTAACGCCCATCAGCCGCGCCAACCGTTCGCGCGCCATGACCCTGGCCTGCTCGGCACGCGCCACGGCGAGCACCGCGTCGGCATAAAAGGCTTGCTCGCGCGCGCGTCGGAGCGTGTTCCAGTTGCCGACCCGCGCCATGCGGCGCGCCAACTCCGCGCCCGCCTCGGCGGCCTCCATCGCCTGCCGCTGGTAGGCGACGGTCTGTCCGGCAGCGACGGCGGTCACCCACGCACGGCGCGTCTCGGCCGCGAGCCGCAGCACGTCGAGCACCAGCGTGCGGCGCGTTTGCTCGAACAGGCGCGCTTCGATGCCCGCGCGCATCGGCATCGTCAGCAGCGCGGCGAGGTCGAGGTGCAGACTGCGATCCCATTCGACCTCGCTGCCGCGCGTCAGGCGGCCGATCGAAAAGCCCGGATTGGGCGGGCGTCGCGCCGCGATCCAGTCCGCCTCGGCGATACCCAGGGTGTTGAAGGCGGCCTGCAGGCCAGGATTGTTGAGGAGCGCGATCTGCACCGCGTCGTCGGCCGACAGCGGCTGCGCGAGCAGCGCATCGACGCGCGCTTCCACCGCGCGGCGGGCCTCGGCGTCGCGCGTCCATACGACGTCCTTCTGCAGGCGCGTCTGCGCTTCGCTTTGGACGGCGCTGAAGCCGCCATCGGGCGAAAAGCCCGCACAGCCGCCGAGCACGCCCGCCGCCATCGCCGCCAGAAGCAGCGTGCGCGGCGTGAAAGGAATGGATTTCATCGCGCCTCCTCGTCACCGTGCTGGCCATGATGGCCGTGATGGACGTCATCGCCCGACGCAGCCGGCTGCGGCGCGCCGTGATCGTGCCCGCCGGCGCCTGGCTGCGCTTCGCGCAGGTAGGCGCGCCAGCCGCCGATCTCGCCGACGCGCTCGTTGGCCGCGCGCCAGTCCTGCACCGGCTCGTCGCGCCAGCCCTGATAGGTTTTGAAGACCGCAGCCGGGTCGGCGCACGCCGGGGCGCTGACCACCCAGGCGGCCAAAAGCAGCGGCGTGCACGCATGCAACGCCAGCCTGCGGAATCGTGGGTTTCTCATGTCTCACCTCGCACCGGCTACGCGTCATGCCGCGCAGCCGCTCACGTTTCGGAACGAACGAAATTCCCCGCGCGGCGTGCGCGGGTCGTCAGGCGAGGGAGGCTCGGGGCGGTCGCTCGGGACCGTCGGGGATGAAGCCGCTGAAAAGCACGGCGACATGCGTCTGCAAAAACGGTGCAAGCTTGACCCAGCCCGCCGTTTCGCTAGCGGGAATCGGCAACGCCGAAGCCAGCACGCACAGCGCGCAATGCTTGCAGTCGTGGGACCGGGGCGGCGCATGCTCGGACCGATGGCAGCCCGCCATCGCCTCGTCTTCCGCTACCGCCTGCACCTCCGTGGAGAGATGCTGGCCTGCGCAGGTCAGCATGCAAGCGGCGGCAAAGGTCTGCAGCGGCAGGCCCACCATCAACAGCATCAGCAGGAAGCGCCGGAATCGGATTCGCACGCAGCCAATGTAGGCAAAAACAATCTGTGCGTCAAACAGACGATCCAACAGACGATCC
>Ga0272446_1001671_pt1 | contig 31761 bp, 29 predicted proteins | sample YNPCB0061_FD_194587 | JGI IMG/M metagenome (GOLD analysis project Ga0272446, IMG submission 194587) | Hot spring microbial mat communities from Yellowstone National Park, WY, United States - YNP-CB-006-1 | ecosystem: Environmental > Aquatic > Thermal springs > Hot (42-90C) > Sediment | place...
GCTTCTGTCGGAACGGGGCGAACGGGATGAGTCGGTTGATGAGCTATATCGTGCGGCACAACTATGAGAAGAAGTATCTTATTAAATGGCCAGTAGATAGAACGGAGACCCACGCTGAGATGGCGGGTTTGGATAGGAAGGAGATCCGGCGAATGAGGCGAGAGATGTTCACCAAACGGGCCTTTCTTTCCTTTCTTGATTTATTGCCAATCGACTTGAAGATCTGGCGAAAGGAAGTGTGGCATCCTCAACAGGGAGCTCTGGTACGGGGCTCCCTCCCCGCCTTCGCGTTTATGTAGGCAGGGAGAACCTTGTTATGAGGCTGGAGAACTAATCTTCGTAACACTACCCTAGAGCCGAGAAAGGAGTCGCTGTATCCGCTGTTCCAAATCCTGGGTCTCTTTTTTAGCTAAGGCCACAAAGGAATTCGTTTGGGGCGTCCCCACCACGGCGGCCATCTCCTCCTTGTTTCGGAAGGTGATAGCGCGGAAGGGATCCTTAAAATCCTTTTCCCGACTGTGGTACACCTGGGCTTCTATCCATCGCCTTGTTTCCAGGGCCCCCACCAGTTCGGCGCGGAAAAGTTCGGCATCCAGGGTGCCGTTGGCCGACACCGCGCCGCCGGTCCTTTCGGGGGCCCCAAGGGAGCGGAGGACCTGCAAGCCGTGGACCGCCGTGTCCCGGGGATACTGTTCGGCCAAGGCGTCGTATTCCGCGTGGATGGCCGCCCAGGAGTTCAGTTCCCCATCGCCTATGCGGCGTCGAAGCGTATCCAGCCGGGAAGCTGGAACGATCTGGCCCCCCAGATTTACCCATTCGGTACAGCGGTTGGCCGCCGCGTCCGGGGCTAGGTCGGCCATGAGGACGGCGAAGGGAACCCCGGGGTGGGCTTCCATCCAGGCCGCCACCGCGAGGGTCCCGTAGTACCGGAGCATATACCGATAGGCCCGCCAGGCCCGCCGGGCCTTTAGGATCAAAGCAGGGCGGGAATGCCGTTCCAAGCCGTAGGCCAGGATTTCCAGGTTCCCGATTTGATCCCTTTCCTCGGAAAGGAGGGAACGGCCCAGCTCCTGGGCCTCCTGGTCGGGAATCTGGGTCCTCCCATCGGAGCGGCTTTTCGCGTGTCCCACCCAACGTTCAATCAACGCCATGGCGGCGATGATTTCTTCCGCCGTATCGGGGGCTAAATACCGGGTTTCGATTCTTTGCACCTTGACGGGGCGGATGTCCCGGGCAGAGGCCTTCCAGGCGTTCCGTTCCAGGGCGTACAGGTTGTACATCCAAAAATACGCGGGCATGACCTCCAAACGGTCCTGACTACTGTCGTAATTTACCAGGGCAAAGGGAAAGGGGATGTTCATTTCGTAGGGATAATTCCCCTTGGCGATAAGCACATAGCAGGCGAAGCGGGAAGAATGTTTCAGGGTTACGCTCAGACCGGGCCAAAATCCCCGGCCAGAGCGGATTTCCCCATCGTTGGCCCGGCTATTATGGTTAGAACCCACGGTAGCCCCGGCGGCCATATTGGAAAGACCCTGTACCAGACTGGCAATAAGGAAGGAGTTGTTGTGGTGCTGTTCGTGGGCGGGAAACACCAGGTTGTTGAGCATTTCACAGCAGGAAACGTTAGAATTATCCCCGAGCACCGAGTGGATAAGCCGAGCCCCGTACTTTAGACTGCTGTTTCGGCCCATCACAAAACGGACCGCCTTGCTTCCGTAGAAAATACGGCAACCGTAGCCCACGATCCCGTTGACCAGCTCTACACCCTCCCCTATTTGGGTGGGTTCCGCCTCGCTGGAAAGGATGGTTAGGTTTTTTAACTTATTAGCCCCCTTAATGTACGCGCAGGAGCCCACCTTTACATCCTTTACAATACCGCAACTCTTTAAAACCGAAGCTTCCCCAATCTCCCCGTAGGTCCCCCGGGCCCCGCCGTACTGGGCCTGGGTAATTTCCTTCAGTCGATGGATTAATTGTTCATCGTCCCGGTAAACGGCCCAAAGGTACGCGTCCGCGCAGATCATATCTTCAAAGGGGAGAATGGAGCGCCCCCCCGCTTCGTTCATCACGTCTATCCAAACCCGAACGGATTCATCCTCCCCATCCTTTAGGGCCCCGTTGCCGAATTTCGCGTGGTTCGTGGTTTGCATTTCATCCACCCGAGAGAGGATGACCTGATTTCCGATGATATAATGGGAAATATAGGAACAGTCCTGGATGGAACAATCGTCGCCGATATCGGTGGAGATAATAGTGCAGTTACGAATTCCTGCGGGGACTCGAAAATCGTGGTGTTTCAGCAGAACGTTCCTCAACGCGCCGATTCGGACAAGACCGAAAAAATGGGAATTCCGGATGAGGTTGGGATCAAAGGGATCGGTTACTAAAAAATCGTCCCAGTTGGCGCAATAATTTTCGTTTTTGACCAGAATTTCTATTTCGTGGGCCCGGAGTTTCCGCCATTTCGAGTCGGGATGTCCCACCTGCTCCTTCCGCATGGTAAATTCATCCTTACCGGGAAGCAGATACTCCGGAGGAATAAAATCGTACCCGTATCGGTCCGCACTTTCAATCACCACTTCTTTCATTTCTTTCCCCTTTCTCTTAGCCCTACAATGTATCCCTTGTTAAGGGTTTTGTAAAAACGACGGGGACCTTAAACCCCAATTTTTAATAAACCTTGACAAGGCCCTTCTATTCGTCGCTTAATAAAGCCCATGGATCAAACTTCCATCCTTCGGCGCATAGCGCAGGCCGGTCTTAGGGGGCTAAAACCGGCGTTTCGCACTACCCGGTTCTTGGTATCGGTTATGATCCCCATCTCCCTTTTGGTCGTCGCTTTACAGGTATCCGGGGCCCTGGGACTGATCGCCCATCGGCTGGATCCTATTATGCGGATTTTAGGTCTGGAAGGCCAGGCTTCCCTGGTTTTTTTAACCGCCATGATCCTGAACATCTACTCGGCCATTGCGGTCATTGGAACCCTGCCCTTATTCCCCAGGGAAATCATCATACTGGCCTCCATGTGCTTAATCGCCCATAATCTTATCGTCGAAAGTACGGTGATGCGAAAAACCGGATCCTCGGTCACCAAAATGGTCTTGCTCCGCGTGGGTACCGCCTTGGTCGCCGGGTGGATCCTGAACCGTATCCTGCCCAGGGCCCCTCGAACCATCATAGCCAGCGCTGGTTCCGCCCCGAATGGGACCATAGGTCTTCCTTCCATAGATAAGATCCTTATAGCTTTAAAATATTGGGCCATAGCGTCGGGAATTTTAATTATAAAAATCGCCATCATCGTTACGGTCCTTATGATGTTGCAAAAAATATTGGAAGAGTTCGGGGTTATGGAATGGCTGGGCAAGCTTATGGGTCCCCTGATGCGGGTCCTTGGCCTTCCTGCATCCACGGGTTTTCTTTGGATCGTAGCCAACATCGTCGGCCTGGCCTACGGATCCGCTATTATGATCGATAGGGTGGAGACGGACCAGATGACCCTGTACGACGGGGACCTTTTTAACCACCACGTGGCTATAAGCCATTCATTATTGGAAGATACCCTGTTATTTATGGCCATCGGGGTTCCCCTGCTTTGGGCTATCCTTCCCCGCTTAGTCTTAGCGATCCTTGTGGTTTGGCTGGAACGGGGCCGCCGGGTAATTTTCCGTCGTTCCTTCCAAGTCGGCACCTTCTAACCATGGGAACGGCGAGAACCGGCCGTTTTTTTTATAAACTTTTAGGGGGGTTCCTCCTTACCTCGGGAATCCCCACCCTTTTTATCTCCATCAGTTTCGGATTGCTTGCCCAAAACGCCCTGGAACAAACGTTGAAAGACAGGACCCGTGAGGCGGCCCTCCTGGTGGCCGGATATTTACGGTCCTTCTTCGAAACCTCCGCCCAAAGCCTCGAATCCGTCGCCCAGGATCCGCTGGTTCGGGAATATCTTTCCCCAGGTCGGACCCGTCGGGCCGCCGAATTAACCGCCGACGTACAACGGCTCCTGTATTCGGCGGCCCGAACAAACCAGACGGAACTCTTTCTCATACCCCGTTCTTTTTCCCCCCAGGGGCTGGGGCCCCTCGGGACGGCCGTCCTACCCGTAACCTACACCGGGGAGCCCTACGCCCACTGGGGCATCCTGGGAGCCCTGGAACGGCTTTCGCAAAATCCTGGAGCCCCCGTTCCAAGATCGATTATCCTCTTTGGCAGGCCCCATACAACGGAAACCGTTCCCACGGCCCTGGCTCTGGGGTATTCCCTGTATCCGTGGGGAAACCTGATTATGGACATTAAACGAAGTGCCATTTCCGAACGCCTTACCGACGCGAAGGAGACCTTTTCGGAATTGCTCCTGGTGGATGATTCGGATTGCGTCTTCTTTGATATGAGCCGACCCTACCGGGAGGGCCAATTTGAGGATACAGCCCAGGTACCCCCGGGGACCTCGATTGCCGAAAATCGAAACCGTATAGAGACGAATATTCCCCTTCGGGAAAACCTGCGCTTGATAGTTTTCCAACCCCTGGCCCCCATAGCGGCCCAATCTACCGCCCTCCGAACCATCACCTATATTTCCGCCCTCCTGAGCCTTCTGGTGGCGGTGACCCTATCGTTTTTGCTATCCCAAACCATATCCGACCCCGTACAGAGCCTTGTACGGGTAATGGGTCAGGTCGAAAAGGGAAATTTAGGGGCCCGGGTAGCGGGACACCGGCACGACGAATTGGGGGTTTTAATAAAAAGTTTTAATCGAATGATCGCCCAGATACAACGGCTGATGGAAGAAACGGTGGAACAACAACAGCTATTACGGCACGCGGAGGCCCAGAACCTGCAAGCCCGTATCGACCCCCATTTTCTCTACAATACCCTAAATACGATAAAATCCATCGCTAAGCTCCACGGCATTTCGGATATCGCGAAAATTTCCACCCGCCTGGGGAAGCTACTCCGCTCTGGCTTTACCACCGAGGGGGAGTTTTCCATTCTGGAGGATGATGTGGATCTTGCCCAGGGCTACCTGGAAATTCAGTCCATCCGGTACCCGGGGAAGTTCACCTACAATCTGCGTTTGGAGAGCGAGGTGCTGGGGGTTACCCTGCCCCGGCTTTTGATAGAGCCCCTGATAGAAAACGCGGTGGTCCATGGGTTGGAGAAGAAGCTTGGTCCCGGTACGATAGGGCTTTACGCTTGCAGGGTAGAAAATAGGGTTAAAATTACCATTGAGGACGATGGCCTGGGCATTCCGCCCCACCGGTTACGGCAGATAAAAACCGCCTTAGCCCAGGCGGAGGTACCGGTTTTGGAAACCCCTACGCCCCCTTCGGAACCGCTTATTACGACCCGAACCTTGGCAAGCCGCCGGGGTGCCGGGATGGCGCTGGTAAACACCCATCGGCGACTCCGACTGCTTTACGGCCCGGGGTACGGCGTGGAAATTACCGCCCGGGAGGGGGAATCGGGGGGAACCCGGGTGGTGGTAACGATCCCCTTTCAAAAAATAGGAGTCGACCAATGATGCGACTGGTAATCGTGGAGGACGAACAGGCCTTTCTTAACGAACTGATTTTTTCCGAACCCTGGGAAGACTGGGACTGTATGGTGGTAGGCTCGGCCCAGGACGGCCTTGGGGCCCTGGGGGTGATCGAAGAAAAAAAGCCCGATCTGGTACTCACCGATATTCGGCTTCCCGGCAAGTCGGGGCTCCAAATTATCCAGGAAATTTCCCAGCGGTCCCTGGATCCCCAGCCCGAGTGGATTATTATTTCCGGATACGACGAGTTTGAGTACGCCCGTACGGCCCTTCGCCTGGGGGTCCGGAACTACCTACTCAAACCCCTGGACGACGATGAATTGGCCACCACAATCCAACGGATTCGGTCCGAGTGGAAAACCAGGAGGGAACGGGAACATTTGGAAGCGGCCCTGCGGGAGAACCATCACAGCACCCTTATGCTCTTCCAGGAATACCACCTTAATCAAGGGCAGGAAAGCCATCATCGCTACGTATCCCAAGCGGTAGCCCATATCCACGACTGTTACCAACGGGACCTAACAGTGGAAGAGGCGGCCCAGAAACTAAGGATTTCCAGCGGCTACCTTTCCAGGATTTTTAAACAGGAAACCGGTTATTCTTTTACCGAATACTTGATGTATTACAGAATAAAGCGGGCGGTAGACCTGTTAAAGGATCCGGACTTGCGAATTTACGAGGTCGCCGATTTGGTGGGCTACGTGGATCAGCGGTATTTTAGCCAAATTTTTAAACGGTTGGTGGGGATGACCCCCCGGGAATTCAAAATGACCCGGTCGGACCACTAGCTATTTAAACCGTAATTGAGGCTGTCCCGTAACTTAGGAAGTTACGGGACAGCTTCTTTAATGTCGTATTTTCGTAGGATTTTAGCGATTTTACCCGGTTTTAATACGTCGAAAGGGTTAAAAACGCTAAAATCCGAGAAAATACAAGGGCTGTCTGATAACTAAAGAGTTATCAGACAGCCTCAATTTCCATTCGTAGAGGATCCGTCCCTTACTGCGGGACGCCACCACCCGGTCGTAGGGGATGAGGTGTATTTTTTCCAGGGGCAACGCCGACTGGGGCGCGGCCACATCGGTTCGGACGCTCCTTCGGCACCACCGATCCGAAACCACGGCTTGAACGTCCCGACTCAGTACAAAATCGATAAATTGCCGCCCTTCCGCCTCGTGGGGAGCCCCCAGGACAAGGGCCACCCCGTCGGGGAGGGCGCTGGTACCCTCCTTTGGATACACCAGGGCGATATCGCTTCCCCCTTTTATCAGGGTTAGAGCGGCGGTTTCAAAGCTGATCCCGGCAAAATATTCCCCCGCGGCTACCCCCCGGTACACCCCCTCCGATTGATCCAACGTCTTTTTACCCAGAGCCAGGGCGAGTTGGTCGATAAAGGACCAGGCTTCGGCGCTCCCTATGGGCGAAATGGTAGGAGACCTTTGAACCGATTCCGCGCGGAGGATGGTCACCAGGGCCGTGTACGCGGACCCCGATTTTACGGGGTCCGCGAAGGCCAGACGGCCCCGAAATAGGGGACGTACTAGATCGGACCAGGATTGGGGTGCTTGGGAGGAGGATACGAGCCGGGAGTTATAAATAATGGTCATGGGAATGACGGAAAACCCGGTCCACCGGTGTTGGGGGTCCTTAAAGATGCCCGGGATGGCGGAATCTTCGCTGGAAACGTAGGGCTCGAAAAGATCTTTATCCGTATCCAAGGATTCGACACCCCCACCCCACAGGACGTCCGCCCCGGGGGTCGGGTCTTCGTTTGGGCCCTTGGCGTCTCTTTGCAGATGCTCCAGCAGTTCCCCCGTCCCACCGGAGACCACCGTGACCACGATACCGGTCCTTTGACGGAATTCCTTGACCACGAAGTCGGTCATATCCGAAGGATGGGGCGAGTATACGGTTAAACGACGAAGAACCGAAGGAGCGGGGGCTTCCGTTTGGCGCTGGCAGGAGAGCAGAAGAAAGGGGAAGATGAGAAATACCAGGAGGGCCCGAAGGAACCGAGTCTTTAGGGAGTAAGGGAGAATCAACCTGCGCTCCCCTTTACATAGGGACGAAGGGGGTCCACACACCCCAGGGTTTCCAGTTTTTTTCGAATATCCTCGGCGGATACGAATCGGTGGGCACCCAAACCCAGGGCGCGGGCCGCGACGACGTTTTCCTCCAAGTCGTCGATAAAAAAGGCCTCCGACGGGGGAACCCCTTCGGCCTTCAGGATAAGGCCCCAAAATTCCCCGTCGGGCTTGGCCACCCCCATCCGATGGGATGCGTAAACCCCGTCAAAGATGTCGTAGTCCCCCAGGGCCCGGTGTTTCTCGTAGTGGGCCGGCAGGGTATTGGTTCCGCAGACCGCCCGATACCCCCGGTCTCGAAGTTCCCCCACCAGGGCTACCACCGCGCTATCCCTCTGGGGGTTAAAAAAGGTACCCCACAGGTCCACCGGTTTACCCTCCCCATCTCGCCGCAGTCGGACCGCCCTCTGAGGAAACAGGTCTCTAGAGCGACCTTCCAGCCGGAGCCAAAACTCCGCCGCCGTACACCGGCCCTCCTGGATCGCCCGAACATCCCCCCCGTTATAGGTGGAACCGGGCCTCCCGCCGGCGGCCAAGAAAAATTCTTCCACCGTTAATCCTAAGGCTTGGGCCATAGGGCCAACACAGTGGACGTTCTGGGCTACAACGCCCCCCATATCAAAAATAAAAAGCCTCATTCCTTCTCTCCTTCGAATACGCCTGGTTCAATCGTTTTTTGTGGCCGAGGAAAGGAGGAGCATTTTTCTAAAGGGAGAATCAGGCTTTTTTAGCTCCCGGGACCCCCGGGTAATTTTACAGAGCGAAAGCCCCAAATTTTTAGCGATCTCCCGTTGGGGGGTCTTCTGATCCAAGGCTTTCACCAGGGCCCACCGGGCGGCGATATCCGCCGTTTCCGCGGGGGTCAAAAGGCTCCGTAAAAACGCTTCAATTAAACCACTATCGGAGGTAGCCGCGAAGGCCCGGGCTAACTCCCTTAGATTTGTCTCCACTTCTGGATCGTCGATGTGCATTACCTAACTATATATCAAAAACCAAGGGGCTTCAACGAAGGTGGAACAACGAAGACAGAACCACCGATTTTCCCCCACAAAAGAAACATTCTGTGGTATAGATTACCTATGGATCGAAGAGACATACCCCATGGGGGAGTGAAGGGACCCCAGAAAACCCTCGGATTCGCGATTGGGGCGCTTATTCTGAGCGTCCTAATGAACCTGTACCATTTTAGCCTGGAAGGTACCGGGGGGCTCTACACCTGGCATCCCATTTTAGCGCTAAAGCTCCTCGTGGTTATGGGTCTAGGGCCCCTCGTCGTAGCGGTCCTGTACCTTGTCATAAAGAATCGTGGCCCCCTATGGCTCGCGAGCCTTTTTCGTTGGCTCTCGCTTATCAGCTCGGTCCTGGTTAGTCTAGCTTCCCTCGCCCTGCTGGCCTTTTTAATCCTGGTCCCCCGAAGCGGAACCCTTAGGGTTCCCCCGCTTTCGCTCATCGATCCGGGTAAGGGCCTTATAATCCCGAACAGGGCTCCATCCCCTGCCCCGTCCGGGGGGACCCCGTGGTACGATCACTATCAAAACATCAAGGCCCTCGTACCTCTTTTTGAAAAATACCGGGTCAACCTGGTTATTTCGGGGCATAACCACTATCAGGAACTTTTATCCCATAACGGGGTAACCTACGCCATCATCGGGTCCATGGGCGGTCTTCCGGACCCTAAGCCCACCCACCTATCCCCCGCCAGCCTTTGGCTCGCCGTAGGAAAGTTTGGGTGGCTTGACGTGGATATCCTATCGGATAGGATGATCTTAACGTTTAGAAGCGAAACCGGAGCCGAGCGGTATAGGGCCCCGGTAGAATGGAACTAGGCTCGTTCACTTTAAAAATTACGTTGCCCCCGAAGTCGGCTATACCGTCGGTATAGGAGAAAAGACACGGGGATAGCCAGGGTTAGGAGGGGAAATAGGATTTCGGCGTAATAGGGCGTTACGAATGAAAATCCCAAAAAGGCGACGGCCCCGAGGGTGCGCCCCACGTTAAGGACCAATTCCACGGCGATGTTTCGGCCCGCCACGTTTCCTTCGCGACGAACGTAGGCGGTAAGAATGTTAAAGTACGCCACGGTGAAGGAGAGGGTAACCGCCGCTTCGGCTATTTTCCAGAGTATTCCCGAAACGGCGGCCCCCAGAGGGTTGACCGCGGTTACCAGGATAATTGAAGAAAGAAGAGCCCCGAGGGAACCCCATCCCCAGAGCGGTACGCTTCTCCGTTCGGAGAATATTTTCCCGCCTCCAATATTGGCGGCGGCGCCGACCACCGCGAAGACGATGGAAAGCTTACCCGCCAGAACGTCTCCGCCCGCGGCCTTAAGAACCAAAACGCTAAATATGGACCAACTGGCCCCATCTCGGAGGCCGTACACCAGGTTAACCCCTAGGGCAAAATGCCAGCTCGGATCTCGTCCAGGGATCAATTTATCCCGAACGGTAAATCTTTCAGCGCTTTCTCGGGAGTTCATCCCCAGGGCCGCCAGGGCGGTAATAAGCGAAAGGCCGATAATCAGAACAAACAGGAACAGGTACCCCCTCTCTACTTTTGGGAAAAATCCTAAAATGGCGGTAGATACCGCGGGCGCCACCGCTCCGGCAATGGCGCCCAGGGCACCGAAGATTCCGAAAAAGGTCCCCTTCCCTTCTTGGGGGTTGGATTCGGCGATAAACAGGTTAAAGGAATACCAAAAAAATCCGTTGGCTAGCCCGTTAATTCCTCCCAGAATGTACAAATAGCTAGCCGATCGTTCGCGGAGGATAACCAGCAATCCGTAGAATAGGACAAAAAGAATCAGGCCGGCTATTAACACCAGTTTTTTACCAATCCGCCGAGCCCCCTGACCTCCGATAAAAAACCCCAGGGGCATAAGGATAAACTGGAATATATTGAGAACTGTTAATTCAGCGATCCCGGATAGAAACCGATAGAGATACATGCTTACAAAAACCGCCGAGACGGCGGCTTGGAATGAATAGAGGGTGTAGATAAAAATAATTGATTTTTCGTTCCGAGTCATGGGGCAAGGGAATCAAGGATTTCCCACAGGTGATCCGGATGGTCGATAATATAATCCGCCCCGGAGATTTCTAACTCTTCACGGCCCCGGAACCCCCACGAAACCCCCACCACCGGACAGGAAACCCCGTGGGCCGTTTCCACATCCACCGCCGAATCGCCCACAAACAGGGTACTGGCGGCGGTGGCTCCCATGCGGGCCATCACGTTAAGGGTCAGGACGGGAGCGGGCTTCCTTGGTTCTCCGGCCACGTCGCCCCGAACCATGACGAAGGGGATGTCGGGAAAAAGGCCCGCCACCACCGAGCGGGCTACTGGATCGGGTTTGTTGGTTAAAACCGCCAACGGGTAGCCCCGTTGCGTAAGCCCTTCCAGGAGGGTCGTAATCCCCGGGTAGGGGACAGAATACCGAAGGGGAACCTGGGCGTAGAAATCCAACGCGTCGTTGCTTACCGCTTCTACCATGGCGTCGAATCGGGAATCCTCGGGCAAGGCGTTGTACGCCAGACGCTTAATACCCCAGCCAACCAAGGGGGGGTACGCTTCCGTGGGCAGGGCTTTAAATCCATGGGCTTCCAACGCCCTATTCATAGAAAGGGCAATGTCCCCAATCGTATTTACCAGGGTTCCGTCTAAATCAAAAATAAGGGTATTCAAAAAAGTAGCCTCTTACTGAATATGAGTCCCTTCCAAAAACATCAATTTTTAGAGGGGCCTTATATATACCATAAAAAACAAAAATAAATCAGGAGCCATCGCCGACCCCGGGGTAAAATGATCTATCCCTGGACCTCCGGAGAAGGGTATAGTGGAGCCATGACGTTGATATCCCTCGATTCAATTTCCAAGACCCTGGGAAAAGGGCCCCTGTTCTCCGACGTATCCTTCGGGATAGAGGAAGGGGAACGGATTGGTTTTGTAGGCCCCAACGGGAACGGAAAATCTACACTCTTAAAAATTATAGCGGGCCGACTGGAGGTCGACGAAGGAACGGTGGCCCGCAAGCGCCTCTTACGGGTCAATATGCTCGACCAGGTTCCCCTATGGGAACCGGGGGACACGATTCGAGACTTTCTGTTCCGTTCCGACGACCCGGTCGTTCGTCTGGTGGATCGCTACGAGCGAACCATTAAAAAAAATCTCGATGGGACCAACGGAAACACGGTCGCCGATTTAACGCACCAAATGGAAATCCTGGGGGGTTTTACCCTGGAACACCGTTTTGTTTCCCTTCTTTCGGAGCTCGATATCCACGATCTATCCTTGCCCATGGACACCCTTTCGGGGGGCATGGCCAGGAAAGCGGCCCTGGCCCGATGCTTAGGCCCCGATTCGGATCTCCTGCTGTTGGATGAACCGACGAACCATTTGGACGTGGATACCATCGAATGGCTAGAAAAAAAACTTCTTTCCCGGAATACGGCCTTTGTGGTGGTTACCCATGACCGCTGGTTTTTGGACGATCTTTGTACCACCATTTTAGATATCGATGGAGGCCGGCTTTCTAAATACGAGGGAAACTATTCGGAATACCTGCGGAAACTGGAAGAACGACAAGCCCTGGTGGACGAGCGAGAACGGCGCCGGGAATCCATTCTACGGGTTGAACTGGAGTGGCTTAAACGGGGACCCAAGGCCCGGGGCGGCAAAGACAAAAAGCGAAAGGACCGTATACGGGAAATGGTGGACGGAAGGCCCGGGGCGGAGGCCCTATCGATGGAAACCCTATCAACCTCCCATCGGCGTCTGGGGGGTAAAATTATAGAAATCCAAGGGCTCACCAAGGCCTGGGGTCCGCAAAAGATAGTGGATAATTTTACCTACCAGCTAAGCGCGGGGGAACGGATCGGCATTATGGGGCCCAACGGTTCGGGAAAATCTACGATCCTCAATTTGATCGCCCAAAAAGCCACCCCCGATGGGGGAACCATAGAACGGGGGACCACGGTGGTCATCGGGTACTACGATCAGATGGGTCTGGATGTGGAGGCGGAGCTTTCCATTTTGGAATACGTTCAACGGACCGCCGAGCGGATCCGCATGGCCGACGGTTCGGAGCTCACGGCGGAACAATTTTTGGAACGCTTCGCCTTTCCCCGGTCCACCCATGGCCAACCGGTGGGAAAACTTTCGGGGGGCGAACGACGTCGCCTTTTGTTGGTCCGATTATTGATAGGGAACCCCAACGTCCTTCTCCTAGACGAACCTACCAACGATTTTGATATTCCCACCATCTCCCTTTTGGAGGATTTTCTCGCCACGTTTCCCGGTTGCATCATCGCGGTATCCCACGATCGGGCTTTTTTACAGGGTATGGCCGATTCGTTGTGGATCCTGGACGGAAAGGGCCGATTGGAACGATTCGTAGGATCCTACGGCGAGTGGCGGGATCTGCGGAGCGAAATGAAGGCGGAAGAGCCCCGATCGGGGGAACCAAAATCAAAATCCGCCCCCATCGCTGTAACCCAGGGTAAGGGAAACCCTGGGGGAAAAAAGCTCTCCTTTGCCGAAAAAAAAGAACTGGATTACCTTTTAAACGAAATCGACGCCCTGGAAAGTCAAAAATCCAACCTGGAAGCCCAATTCGCCGACCCCTCCGGGGCCCTGGCCAAGGATGGAGAGGCCTTCGCGGCGGCCCAAAGACGTTATAAGGAAATCAACGAAGAAATTATCCTTAAGACCGCCCGTTGGGAGACCCTGGCGTCCCGTTCGGACTAACCACCCCCAGGGCCTCTACCCGGTTACGCCCCCGGGCCTTAGCCCGGTACAGCGCGTCATCCGCCGCCCGGATAAGGAGCGACGCGGCCCCCTCCGTATCGTCCTTTTCCGTGGGGATTAGGGTTGCTACCCCCAGGGATATGGTTATATAGATAGATTCGGCGCCGTACGCTATGGGAAGGGTTCCCACCTGGGTTCGAATCCGTTCGGCCACCTGTTTCGCGGCCTGTAAATCCGTCTCCGGAAGGATTATCAAAAACTCTTCTCCCCCCCAACGACCCACCGCGTCCCCCTCTCGCAGGGATTCGGCGATCCTTTTAGCCGATTCCGATAGAACCGCGTCTCCGGCCAGATGGCCATACCGGTCATTCACTAGTTTAAAAAGATCCAGGTCCCCCATTATGAGGGCTAAAGATCGACCGGTCCGCTTGGAGCGAGCCAGCTCCGTGTTTACCCGATTGGAAATACAGCGGCGGTTCGAAAGCCCCGTCAGTTCGTCGGTAAGGGAAAGGCGATCCAAGCGGCTCACCAAAATTTCCAAGTTGGAGTTTTTCTCCTCGATGGTACGGGAGGCTTCCGACAGTTTACGGTTTACCAGCTCTAGATCCGCTTGGGCCCGGTGTATCTGGATCAGATTTAGGATACGGGCGTACAGTTCCTCTTCTTCCACTGGAGACCGGATAAAATCCCAGGAGGTCGCGTTAAAATACGTCGAGATCGCCTTCCAATCGGAATTTTCGATAATGTATAAAATCGGGACCTCCGCGTCCCGGGCCCTATCGTTTACCTGTTTAACATAGTCCATGTCGGCCGGTTCACCCCAACGGATCGATAGGAGGAGCAGATCGGTACGATTCAACATTTTTCTGGAAAGGGGAGCGTAGGCCCGGGTAGTGAGGTCCAGGCCCTGGGTCAGCAGAAATTGTTCTAGGCTATCACCGATGGATGTTCCTTTTTTTATCCATAAAACCCTCAGGGAGTGGGAATTCCCCTCCGCCAAGGGAAGTTCCGCTCTTACCGGTTCTTCGATCTTCCCGACCATACTGCTAATTTCTTCCCCGCTTCCAGCGGAGATTACCTGGGGGATTTCAATTTTAAAGCGGCTTCCTCCATCCGGTGGAGCGTCGTACCGGATTTGTCCACCCATTAAATCTAAAAGCCGTTTCGCGATAGCCAACCCGAGCCCTGTGCCTCCGTATTTTCGGGAAATGGAGGGATCCTGTTGGCTAAAGGGATCAAAAAGCCGCCTTCGATACTCCTCGGTAATCCCAATGCCCGTATCCGCGATCTCGAGCTTAAGGCGGACCTTTCGGGAGACCCTTTCATTTTCCACCACCGGGATCGATTCGTCGTTAACCGCGTCTATCGAGAGGGAAACAGACCCCTCATCGGTAAATTTGATGGCGTTCCCGACTAAATTCACCAATACCTGCCGAAGCCTGTCCCGATCCAACATGACCGTTTTGGGAACCCTATCGGTAACGTGGAAGTTAAACACCAGCCCCTTCTCTTCCACGTTAAACCTAAAAATATCCGCCAGGTCGTTTAGCAGACCGCGAATTTCAAAGGGCATGGGGACCAGCTCAATCCGCCCGGATTCAGCCCGGGTAAGATCGAGGATATCGTTAATTATCGCTAGCAGAGCCCGGCCAGAGGTTCCAATAGATTTAAGGTACCCCTTGCCCCTATCGCTTTGGACCATCTGTTCCAAAAGGGCGCTGTACCCCAGGATCGCGTTGAGGGGGGTCCGCAGTTCATGGCTCATGGTAGCGATAAACTGACTTTTCGCCTGGCTGGCCCGTTCTGCCTCTAGACGGGCGTTCCGAAGCCGCTCCTCGATCTCCACCTGCATCGTAATGTCGTAGGCGGCGATAATAATAACCCTTCTATCCGGAATTCCCACGGCCCCCAGGGAAAACCAAACCCAGGTTCCATCGGCTCGGCGAAAGCGTAGGTGAAAATCCTTTAGTTGAACCCCCGATAACAGGAACGTAACCGCGTCCACCGCCCTTTTCCGGTCGTCGGGATGGAGGAACGAGAGGATTTGGGCCCCCACCAGGTCCGATTCTTTCCATCTTAAATCGGCGGTCCACGAGGGGCTTACTTTTAAAAAATGTCCTCCCCTATCGACGATACAGAGGTACCCCAGGGTAACTTCAAAGAAGATATCTATATCCCGCTTCGCTTGCCCCAGCTCTTCCGTCCGTTTTTCTACCCGGGCCTCCAAGTCTTCGCTCAGTTCCCGGTAACGTCGCTCGCTCTCCTGCAGGGCCTCCTGGGCCTCTATCCGTTCCGTAACATCCCGGAACATGACGAGAATCCCGGTTTTCTGTCCTTCCCGGTCTTGAACGGGGATTTTAACGGTTTCTACCCAAATACGCCCCCCTGGGCTGGGGTACTCTTCAAAAAAGATCTGGCTCTCCCCGCCTTCCAGGACTTTCTTATCATCCCCACGGAATTTGAGGGCCAGATCTTCGGGATACTGGTCAAAATCGTTGGTCCCGATCACATCGGCCATCGATTTCCCTAGGGTTTTGGCGAAGGAGGCGTTACAAAGCATAAAACGGCCTTCCAAATCCTTAATAACCAGGGCTTGGGGCAAAGAATCGATAATTGTGCGGACCAACAGGTTATATTCTTGACGATTTTCGTCTACATTCCGCAGGGTCAGTTCCTCCCCCAGCCGAGATAGGCTTAACAGGATGAAACCCAGGGTCCAAAGGGTTCCCCCTACGGTCATACTGACAAGGGTCAGGGCAAAGGAATCGGGATTAACGCCAAATATCGTCATCCCGGGGTCAAAAATCATGAGAAGCCTGAGAAAGAAAAAGATAGAAAGGGGTATAAAGGCTCCTAAAACCGAATAAAGACCCATCTTCCTCGCAAAGGGAAATTGATAGGCCATAGCGATGGAGGATGCGATAAATTGAACTAATAGAAAAAATGAAACGGTGGCGGTTACACATAGGACGCAGGGCTTAACAAAGGTAAAAAAATAGAGGAACGGCAACAGTACCACCGGCGGCGCGTAGGCCCAGGGACTGTATTTTTTAGGCTTATCTAAAAATTGCCAGGTACCGTTGCCAATAAAGGAAACCCCCAGGACCAGGAGCCCGTTAGCCATCAGGTCTTGAATCCAGGCCTTCCATTCTACCGGTAAAACCGGAAGTCCTTGAAGCAAAAGTCCCAGGGTTATGGAAACGTTTCCCAGGGCCCAGCGAATTTGTCCCCCATAATTGGGGGTAGCTTTTTTTAAAAGCCAGAGAAAAAAGGCTAAGGTAAGGCCCCCGGCGCAAAAAACCATAAGGGCGTTTGATCCGTTTAGCTGTCCCAAGGAATCCATTATTTGTGTATCGGCTTCTTTGGGTCCCGGGATGAGGGGGGGAACTTCCAAACCCTGCCGCGAAGGGCCGAAGAAAGGGTAAAAAGCACAAGGGCCAAGGCGGAAGGCAGGCCCAACAGGAGCGTGGCGGGTATTCCCGAACTGCCCTGCACCAGGGATCCAATTCTTTCGACAAAAGCAAAAAGGAGGGCCGCAAAAGCCACACCCCAAACGCGCCGGAACCCTAAATACACCGCCGCTAGGGCTATCCAACCCCGGCCCGCGACGCCCCCCGGCGCGTAAGCCCCCACCCGAAAACTTAACGCGGCCCCTGCCAAGGAAGCCAGCACGGCGGCGGCGGTCCAGGCCCCTTCCCGGTACCATTGGATACGGATACCCCGTTCAAAGGCCGCCTCCGGAGAACCCCCTACCGAACGAAGCCTCAGTCCCAGGGGAGTACGGTCAATGATCAGGGCTTCCAACAAAAGCGCCCCTAGGGCAACGACGACAAAGACCCTCGAATCCACCGTGGGAATAGAGGGGATCCGAACAACCCCCTTAGTTCCGTACCATAGGGACGAAAGGGTGTCCACCGTACCGAGGGCCCCTACATTAAGGGCCAATCCAACGATAAAGGGGTTCGCTTCGGTGAGGCGCACAAAACGCGCCAGGGCCCAACCGATCAGACCACCGAGGACGGCTCCGTACAGGAGGCCCAAGGCGACAGAACCGGTGGTCCCTGCGGCGACCCACGAAAAAAAGGACCCCAGGATCATAAAACCCTCTATAAAAACACCGAGGGTTCCTGTTAATTCGGTCAAGAGCGCCCCCAACGAAGCGAGGAGGAGGGGAGCGGCGGTGGCCAGGATTCCATCTATCATGGGGTACTCCGTAGACGAAAATGGCGGACCGTCGCGAGAATCAGTACCGTGGCTTGGATAAACGCGGAGGTATCAAAGTCCAAACCCACCGACAAAACCGCCGCGTCGGATCCCGCCTTAAGCCATCCGTACACCAAAGCCGCGGGGATAATTGCCAGGGGATTGTTCCGGCCAATCAAAGCGACCGCGATGGCGCTCCAGCCGAGGCCCCCCGAAAAGGACCGGTGGCAAACGCCGTAGGTGCCCGCCACGGCAAAAAACCCCGTCAATCCGTGGATAGCCCCCGAAACCGCCATGGCGGGGACCCAATACGTACGGGGGGGAAACCCTCCGTAGAGGGCAAAGGAGGGGCTGGCGCCGGCCACCCGAAAGCGGTAGCCCACGGCGGTTCTGGAAAAAAAGATCCGCAACAGGAAGGCCAAAGCGAGGGCAAAAAAGAGGGAGGCGTTGAGAGTAGAAGGGGGCAGGAGCCGAAGTATCCGTTCAGTTTCCGGGAGCCGCTCCGTAGCTAAAAGACTGCTGGAGGGATCCCGCAGGGGACCCGAGATAAGGTAATCCGCCACCGGTGTAAGGCTGGCGGATAAGAGAAAACTGGTGATCAGTTCATCCGCCGCAAAATAGCGTTTTAAAAAGCCCGAAAGACCGCCCATCAGGGCTCCTACGGCCAGGGATCCCAGGGCCGCGGCCACCAAGAGTTCAAGACCCAGGGATGTTTTATCCGACAGAAGGATCACCGCCGAAACGAGTCCTCCCAGGTAAATTTGCCCGTCCCCACCCAAGTTAAAGGTTCCTCCCTTAAAAGCGAAGGACACCCCTAGGGCGGCGGTCATCAGAAGGACCGTATAATCCAGGGTATTACCGAGGAACCAGGGAGAGGACCAGGGGGTGATAAAAAAAGACACCAGGGCCTTCCCCCGTTCGGGGGCGCTCAGAAGTATGAGGAGGACCGTAAGAACCAGGGCCACACCGATCGCGACGAGGGAACCCAAAATCGCCCCTTTTCTACGATGTACAGCCCTTGGTTTCCCAGGGCCCCTAATTTTCCGAAGGTTCATCGCAGTACGCCCCCACCTGATCCGATCCGATCATAGCCGCCCCGATGAGGGAACGATTTCGTTCTTCCGAAGCCCCATCAAAGCCCATGGAATATCGACCCGCCACCCTCCCATCTCTCAAAACGAACACCTCATGGGCGACCGTAATCAGTTCATCCACATCGGTGGAAAAGAGTAACACCGATCCGCCGGAATTTACATAGGTCCGCAGTCTTTGGACTAAAAGACGCCGCCCCGCCGTATCCAGGCCCCACCCCGGTTCGGCCATTACCATAAGACGGCCCCTTTCGGCAAACTCCCGGGCTAAAATTATCCGCTGGGCCATACCCCCCGAAAGGGATTCGGCGGTTTGCTGAGGAACCGCAGAAATTTCCGCGTGTTCCAAAATCATGGACACCCATTGGTCCAAATACCCCCGGTCAAGGAGACCAAAACGCCCCCCCACGCCCCGGAGGGCCCGACGGTGGGCGTGAACGATTATACTGTCCCAGAGGGACAAGCGGGGAGCCATGGCGGTACCCAACCGGTCGGCGCTGACGTACACCCCCCCTAGTTTCCGAAACCCATAAGGGTTGCCCGGCGTCAGGGGCTGGTCATTCACTTCCACCGTCCCCCCCTGGAAGGACAACAATCCCGCGATCGCCAGTTCCAGGGTTTCCAGCCCGCTATCCCGAATTCCCGCCACCCCAACGATCCGCCCCTGGGGAACATCCAGGTCCACGGACCGGATAAAAGGCCGGCCTTCCACGTGGACTTGGAGGTCCCGCACCCGTAGAACCGTTTTGCGCGCCGGTTCCGCTACCGGAGAAAGGGGGACCGGGACCCCCAAGCCTTGGTCCTCCAGGGAAAAGGCGGGGCCCACCCCCCCGGGGGGATTGGGAGAAGGGCCGAACATCAGGGAACCCAGGGTTTCCACCTCGCACTGGGAAGCCGGGAGGGTCCCCACGCTGGATCCGTGCCGAAGTACCGTCAAACGATCGGCCACCGACAGGGTTTCCTGGAGTTTATGGGAAATTAAAACAATCCCGTGCCCCTCCGATCGAAGAGACCGTAGAAGGTCAAACAACCGTTCCGTTTCCCCGGGATTCAGCACCGCCGTGGGTTCGTCCAGGAGAATGTACCGAACACCCCGGAGCAACAGGGAAAGAATAGCCCCGATTTGACGGGCGCTGATGGTCATTTCTTCCGTCGGACGGTCCACGTCTACGGAAAAGCCCCACCGCTCAGCCAGGCGTTGAACGCGACGCCGCTCTTCCCGGGGACTTAAAAGGACCCGGTTTTTCCCCTCCGCCCCCAGGATACAGTCCTCCCAAAAGGAAAACCCGCCTACAAAACGGGGATGTTGCCGAACCATGCCTATACCCAGCTTTAGGGCATCCCGGGGAGAATGGAAACGCTGGGGTACCCCATCGATCACTATTTTTCCGCCGCTGGGCTCCAATTGCCCCGAGAGTACGTGCATAAGGGTCGATTTTCCGGCCCCGTTCTCCCCCACCAGGGCGTGTATCTCCCCGGGGGCCAGATCGAAATCGACCCCCGAAAGGGCTTCGACGCCGTTGGTGGGAAAATATTTACGAATACCCTCCAGGCGGATCATAACCAGGGACCGGATTATTTGGAAGTTTGATCCAAACGGAGCTGGCCGCTCTTCAGCCGGGACACCAGGGCGGCCTGCTGTTTCCGTAGGGCCTCCGGAACCGCCGCTATATAGTTAGGATCATCCTGAACAAAATCCACATACCCCTGGGCTACTCCCACCAGATCGGCCTGTCCAAAGGGCAGGGTACCGTTGAGGTAGCGTTTTACCTGCTCGTAGGCCGCCAGATCCTGCTTAAGGATGGAACTGCCCACCACCGTACCGGGCTTTACCGAGTAACCGTTCACATCGAACCAAACCACCTTAGCCCCCGCCTCGGCGGCGGCCTGCACGATTCCCTGGTTCGCTCCCCCCGAAATGGCCAGAATAACCCGAACCCCGTCGTGGATCATCGAGGAGGCCAATTCGGCCCCCCGGGCGGCGTCGTACCAGTTACCCACCACCCGAAAATCAACCTGGAACTTTGGATCCACCGCCTGGGCACCGGTTTTATAGGCGGGCAGGATAACATCGTTCATGGCTGGATATTCCTGCCCCGCGATCAAACCGATTTTAAAAGAGGGTCCCCCGCCCAGGGCCTCTTTAGAAACCAAAGCGGCGATATGGCCGGCCATGTACCCCTGTTCCTGCTGGTTGTACCGGAGCGTATAGATCCGCTTATTCCCCGCCAATTCCCCGTCTAGCAGGAGGAACTTCTGTTTTGGGAATTCCTTGGAAACCGCGTCGCAAATAGCCGGAAGGGCGGGATTGGAGGATACGATAAGATCGTAGTTTCCCCCTGCGGCCAGGGAAGTTACCTTGGACTCCCAGTCCGCTTGGTTAAAGCCCCCCTCCACAACCTTGACCTGTACGGAGGGTTTTTCCTCGGCCGCTTTTTTTACCCCAGCCACGAGCATTTCGTAGATAGGGCTCCCCGAAACCACTCCGGGAACAAAGACGGCGATGGATACGGGCGTGGACGCCCCCTGGTCAGCGGCGGTACTTTTTACAGCCCCGGCGTCGTTCTGTCCCCGGGCAAACAGAGCCCTAGGGGTGGGGGAAAAGAGACCCGCGATAACGAGGAGAGCGATAGGGATAAGCGGTTTTTTGTTTGTTTTCAGTATTCCCTTCATAGGAACCTCCACTAGGATACTATTCCGGGAATAAAAAAACCCCGGAACTGTTATCCAGGGCTTTGGCTTTAAGAGGAGATACGGGCTCTGGGAAATCCCGATCGGAAGACTCCCCAGGCCTCGATTTTCTTCCATCCGGACTGTACCGTCGGCACCGGAATCTCACCGGTTCAATCCACCCAGGGGCGGAGTCGCGGGCTTTAACCGCCGGTAGGGAATCGCGCTGATTTGGAGAGGCCCCTCCAGGGTTTTACCCCTGGGGTTTACCCCTATTACAACCCGCGTTCACCCAACCCTGAAAATCTTACTAAAAAGATACCCCAAGCCCCCCCCCTTGGTCAAGGGATAAAAAAACCGTATAGTATCTTTATGATTGGATTTTTGCTAAAAAAGACTTTTTTTGACCTTTGGGACAACCTTTTCCGGATCGCCCTGGTCAATCTCGGATTCATCCTTTCCGTGGCCCTACCTATTTTAGGGCCCACCTTTTTTAAATCCTCCCCGGTGGTAGGTTTTTCTATACTCGTGGTGGGTATCCTTTGGTGCTTTATCTATCTGTCAGCCGCGGCTCTTTCAATAAAAGCCATTTCCGATTACGGGAGCTTTGGTTTTTCCGATTTTTTCCACAACCTCCGTTCCGCCTGGCCCGTCGGGCTCGTTTTGGGCCTTTTCTTTATTCTGCTCACCCTTTTCGCCTACGCGGCCCTCCCCTTTTACCTAAGCATGAACTCCATGATCGGGGTTCTAGCGGCGGCGGTGGTTTTTTGGAGTCTGGTGATCGTTTTTTTGGCCCTTCAATTTTTCCTGCCCATCCGTGCACGGCTGGATACGGACCTTCGGAAGGTCATTAAAAAGAGTTTTATCGTGTTTTTTGACAATCCGGGACTCGCCATCTTCGCGGCTTTTCATAACCTGGTCATTTTTATTATTTCCTTTTTCCTGGCCCTCCTGGCCCCGGGGCCCGCGGGGATACTCCTCTTTTTGGACGAAGCGTTCCGCCTTCGGCTGATTAAGTACGACTGGCTGGAAGCCCACCCCGACGCAAATCGTCGGCGTATTCCCTGGGATGAGCTTTTGGTGGAAGAGCAGGAAAAGACGGGAACCCGATCCTTTAAAAGCTTTATTTTCCCCTGGAAGGACTGAGGGCCCTCGATTGGCCCATTATGTTCCCTTTTAAGGTCCCATTTCTTTACGGAAGCGGGGACGTTACAGGGTCAAGCACCGATAAAAAGCCGGTGGAACGGGGACCGAAAACTCCATCAAAACCCCGGTGGTCGGGTGTTTTAGCGCCAACAGTTCCGCGTGCAAACCGAGACGCCCCAGGGCGTTGGTTTTTGCCCCATACTTTGGGTCCCCCACCACCGGATGACCCAGATACGCGAGGTGGGCGCGGATCTGGTTTCGCCGACCCGTTTCCAGTTCTAAAGAGAGGAGGGTGTACCGTTTGCCGGTTTCTAAAACCCTATAATGGGTCACCGCTTCTAAAGCCCCGGGGGTTCCAGGAGAAACGGCGACCATCGTGCCCCGCCCATTCTCCGAAAGCGGAACGTCTATAATCCCGGAGTTTTCCGACAGCAATCCCTCCGCCAGGGCTACGTATTCCCTTTTTACGATTCTATCGGTCCAGTCGGTCATCAGTTCCCGTTTTACCCTGCCCGATTTAGCAAACACCATCACCCCGGAGGTATCCCTATCCAGCCGATGGACCGCCGCGACCCGTCGTTTTTCGCCCCTCTTCCGTAAATACTCGCAGAGGATCCAATAGGCAGTCCGGTCCCGTTCCGCGCCCGTGGCGACCGACAACAGGCCCTCGGGCTTATTAATAACCACTATATCCCTATCCTCAAAAAGGATAGAAACACCGAAGGGAAGTTTCCAGTAAGATGGGGAACCGTTTTTCTGTTTCATGCTCTTTTTTCGATCAGGATGTTTGCGATCTCCGCGAAGCCGGCTCCGCATTCGGCGGAAGCCACGAAAGCGGGCGGATGTTTGATAAGGTCCCCGTACCGGCGGATGTTCGCCACGGCGCAGGAGAGGGGAAAGCGGGCGAACAGGGGTTCGTCGTTGGGGGAATCGCCCACAAACACTACCTGGTCGGCCTCCGTTTCGGCGTTCCAACCAAAACGGCGTTGTAAAAACCCTTCGGCCATGGAGAGTTTATCGTAGTCTCCCATCCAGACGTTCACGTGGATAGAGGAAATTTTGGCTCGCCCTCCTTCCTGTTCGGCCAGATCCCGTATTTTTACGGCGTCGGAAAGGGGAAGTACCGGATCTTCCTCCGCGAAGTCCAGCGCGAGATCGAACATCCGGGAAAATTGATCCTTAGCCACCCGGAGACCAGGAATTTCCGCTAAGGCCCGTTGCCGTATTTTTTCTAACACCGGATGGTCGTTTCGCACAGCCTGGGGGTGAAATTCCTGGCGAAGCCGGGCAGGGACGCCGTTTTTCGGGGAGAGCTCTTCCCAAAACGCCAGGGCGCCGTTTTCTCCCACGATCCCATCCACGGGCCATTGGCGGGCTATACAATCGCACCAACCTGCGGGACGGCCGGTTACGGGAATTACGTACAACCCCGCCATCCTTAAGGCCCATAGGGCGGCGAAGGGCTCCGGATGAAGCTTCCCATCCCGGGTAAGGGTATCGTCGATATCCATCAACACGTACCGCAGGTTCCCAGCCTGGGCTCGGGAAAAATCGCGGATGGGCTTCAAAGGAGACCGCCTAATTTGAGTGATCCTTTACGGCTAGGCGGTTATTCGCCCGCGCAAGCCGCGCTTTCGTTCGGAGGGTGTCAAACACAAATTGGGTATCGGTTAACTCCCCTTCCGCCTGTTCTTTTGCTTTCAAAGCCCTGTCCCGATCAATTTCTTCGGGCCATTCGGCGGCGCCGGAAAGGACGATTATCCCCTCTTCGTTTACTTCCATCACCCCTTCGGTGACCGCGGCCTCTTTCCACGTCCCTTCGCTATCCAGGATTCGAAGAATACTTGTTTTAAGGGGCGCGATAAAGGGAGTGTGATCGGCCCGTACGCCGATCTGACCGTCGGCTAAATCCGCCACCACCGCCTCTACGGCTCCGGAAAAGAACAAGCGATAGGGGGTATGAACCTGCAGGTTGACTAGTTTTGCCATAAACCCTACAGCTCCTTGGCTTTTTCCCGTACATCCTCGATGTTACCGGCCATATAGAACGCCTGTTCGGGAATCGCGTCCAACTCCCCGTCCAAAATAGCTTTAAACCCCTGAATGGTCTCCGCCACGGGGACGTACCGGCCCTTAATACCCGTAAACTGTTCGGCCACAAAGAAGGGCTGGCTAAAGAACCGTTGTATTTTCCTGGCCCGGGTCACGGTCAGCTTATCCTCCGCCGATAACTCGTCCATTCCCAAAATAGCGATAATATCCTGGAGTTCCTTGTACCTCTGCAGGGTTTGCTGAACCCGATGGGCGATGGTGTAATGCTCCACACCCACGATCGCGGGATCCAGGATCCGGGAAGTGGAATCCAGGGGGTCCACGGCGGGATACACCCCCAATTCGACGATTTTTCGGGACAGAACGGTGGTGGCGTCCAGGTGGGCAAAGGTGGTCGCCGGAGCGGGATCGGTCAGGTCGTCGGCGGGGACGTATACCGCCTGAACGCTGGTGATGGACCCCTTGGACGTACTGGCGATTCGTTCCTGCAGGGCCCCCATCTCGTTGGCCAAGGTGGGCTGGTACCCTACGGCGCTGGGTATACGCCCCAGCAGGGCGGAAACCTCGGCCCCCGCTTGAATAAACCGGAATATATTATCGATAAATAATAGAACGTCCTGACCGCTCTTATCGCGGAAGTGCTCCGCCATGGTAAGCCCCGAAAGGGCCACCCGCATACGGGCCCCGGGAGGCTCGTTCATTTGACCGAACACCAGGGCGGTTTTAGAGATAACCCCCGACTCGTTCATTTCATGCCACAGATCGGCCCCTTCCCGGGACCGTTCCCCGACCCCGGCGAAAACCGAGTATCCCGAGTGTTCGGTGGCAATATTCCGGATCAGCTCCATAATTATGACGGTTTTGCCGACCCCGGCGCCGCCGAAAAGACCAACCTTTCCTCCCTTGGCGTAGGGGGCGATAAGGTCGATGACCTTAATGCCCGTTTCTAGGATTTCCGTGGCGGGTTTTTGCTCCTCGAAGGTCGGCGCCGGGCTGTGGATAGATGAGTATTCCTTGGCGGCACAGGCGCCAAGCCCATCGATAGGTTTGCCGACCACGCTGAACATTCGGCCTAGAACCTCTTCGCCCACGGGAACCTGAATCGATTTTCCCGTATCCACCACTTCCAAGCCCCGGGCAAGCCCCTCGGTGGCCTCCATGGCCACACAACGGACCCGATCGTCCCCAATATGCTGAAGCGTTTCCGCGATAACCGTCCCCGAGGGACCATGAATTTCCAGGGCATTCAAAATCGCCGGAACCTTACCTTCCGGAAACCGCACATCCACTACGGGGCCCACAACCTGGGTTACAATACCATTGCTGGACATTCTATTCTCCTCAATTCTCTAATGCCGCCGCTCCGGAGACAATCTCCGAAACCTCTTGGGTTATCATCGCCTGACGAGCCCGGTTATAGGCCAAACGCAGGGATTGCAACATGGTGTCCGCGTTTTTAGACGCTTCCTCCATGGCGGTAATTCGGGCGCTCTGTTCCGACGCGTAGGATTCCACCAGGGCGCCGTACACTATTCCTTTAACGTACAGGGGAACCAGCGCGTCAAAAACGGTCGCCGGATCGGGTAGGTACTCAAATTGTTTGCCCCTCCCCTGATCCCCATTACGTTCCTTCTCTTCCACCTTAAACTGTGCCGCATCCAGGGGGAGTATCTTTATCGATTGGGGGATGAGAAGGATGGAACTTTTCATCCGGGTGTACACCACGTGGACCTCATCGGCCATACCCCATAAAAACTGGGAAATAAGGAAATCCGTAATCTCTTGGGCGTCGTGCAGTTGGGGAGCCTGGGACCGGAGGGAAAAGTTTTCCAACACCGGATAGGGAGAACGGGATAAATACCGCATCCCGATATTCCCAATAAGCACCAAAAAAGGGTTCGGAAGTCGGGAACACAATTCTTCCATGTGCTTAACCGCGTTGGCGTTATACCCCCCCGCAAGCCCCCGATCGCTGGTTACCAGGACCACCATGGAACGGCGTTCCGCCTGTTTTTCCCGCATATCAAAATATTCGGTTTCCACCGCTTCAGAATGGCTTACCACGTCGACCATGGAATGGCGGATCCGATCAAAGAAGGGCCGAGCCTCGTCCAAGGTACGACGCGATTTTCGCATCTTGGCGGTGGAGATAAGCTTCATCGCCTTGGTAACCTGCAGAGTCTGGGTGATAGCCCTCATCCGGCCTCGGACATCCCGTAAACTAGCCATCGGTTCCCCCTATCGCTTTAGGGAAGCGAAATTTTCTATCGCCTTTTTTAAATTGTCTTCCACATCGGCCTTTAGTTCCCCCGTTTTTGCGATTTGCTCCAGAATATCCGGATTTTTTATACGCAGGTATTCCAAAAGTCCCCGCAGGAAGTCTTGAACCGCCGATAGTTCCCGGTCCATAAGATACCCGTTGATGGCCGCGTACAGCATAACCACCTGATCTTCCATGGAACGGGGAGCGAATTGGATCTGTTTCAGAACCTCCATCAACCGAGCGCCCTGGGCCAACTTGTCCTGGGTAGCCTTATCCAGGTCACTGCCAAACTGGGAAAAGGCCGCCAACTCCCGGTACTGGGCCAGGTCAAGCCGCAACCGGCCCGCCACCTTCCGGACCGCCTTGGTCTGCGCCGCTCCGCCTACCCGGCTTACGGATAGTCCCACGTCGATGGCGGGGCGGAAACCGGAAAAGAACAGTTCCGAATCGAGGAAGATTTGCCCGTCGGTGATCGATATAACGTTGGTGGGAATATACGATGATATGTCCCCCGCCTGGGTTTCGATGATCGGTAGGGCGGTTAGGGAACCGCCGCCCCGCTTATCGGAGAGTCGGGCCGCCCGTTCCAACAACCGGGAATGGAGGTAAAAGACATCCCCCGGAAAGGCTTCCCGTCCTGGCGGCCGACGAAGCAGGAGGGAAATGGTCCGGTAGGCCACCGCGTGCTTGGAAAGATCGTCGTAGACGATCAGCACGTCCTTCCCCTGGTACATAAAGTATTCAGCCATGGAGCAGGCCGAATAGGGGGCTAAATATTGCAAAGCCGCGGGGACCGACGCGGACGCCAACACCACAAAGGTGTATTCCAAGGCCCCATATTTTTCCAAATTATGCAGAATTCCCGCCACGGAAGAGGCCTTTTGACCGATGGCGCAGTAGACGCAGATTACGTCCTTTCCCTTTTGGTTGATGATGGTATCCACCGCCAGGGCCGTCTTACCGGTTTGCCGATCCCCAATTATCAATTCCCGCTGGCCCCGACCGATGGGCACCATGGCGTCCACCGACAAGACCCCCGTTTGCAGGGGCTTGTTTACCCCTTGCCGTTCGATAACCCCCGGAGCTGGGGATTCCACGGGTCGCTGTTCCGAGGCATCAATAGCCCCCTTGCCATCCAAAGGCCGACCCAGGGGATCCACGACCCGGCCAATAAGCGCGGGCCCCACGGGCACGGACATGACCTTCCCCGTTCCCTTCGCTTCGTCCCCATCCTTGACCAGGGACTCGCCGCTTAAAAGGACGCACCCTACGCCATCCTCTTCCAGGTTCATCACGATGCCCGTGGCGCCACCGGAAAATTCGACCAATTCTCCGTATACCGCCTTATCCAAGCCCCGAATCCGAGCGACCGAATCGCCGATCTGGGCTACCGTACCGATATTTTCCTGGATAGGTTCGCTGGACCAGGTCTTAATTTCATTTTCAAGTACCTTCGCGATATCCCCAAGTTTTACCATTATAGGACTCCTCGTTTTTTGGCACCCATGGCATTACCAAACGCCATAAGTTTGCCCCGCAGAGTTCCGTCAAACCTCTGCCAACCAATTTGGATACGGAATCCAGCGATAAGCTCCCCGTGGAGCTGTTCAATCAGATCCACCGAATTCGCTCCCAATTTTTTTAATAACACGGTTTTTAGTTCATTCCGAAGCGGGTCGTTCAATGCTTGGGCCGTATCAACGCGGACCCGTAAAACACCGGAACGCTGATCCAAAAGGAGCGAGGCCTCTTCGATCACCTCGTCTAATCTATTCAGATGCCCCCGGCGGGCCATTAAAATCGCCACCCTCCGGGCCACTTCGATCCCCGAAAGCTCTCCCGAACCTTGCGGCGGAAGGACTTTGGATAACGAAGTATCCAAAAGCTGGGCAATCTTATGGTCCGAATAAAAATCCGCCTGGGAACGGAACGCCGGGACTCCCGATTTTGTCCCCGCAGGTACCCCGTACAGGGAGGACCGAAGGATCTTTAACAATTCTATCGCCTCACCGGAAGCATCCCCCGCTACCGTTACCAGGGCTTCGGCCCACCGGGACCCTTCAAACGACGGCATGTCAGTTCATCCCCAATTCGGAAACAAATTGCTGGGCCGCCTTCTGGGCGTCCTCGGCGTTTACTTCCCGACCCAATAAACGGCCCGTCGCGGACAGAATCAACGTGGCGGCCTGTTCCTGGAACGCCAGGGCTTGGACCCGCCGTTCCGCTTCAATCTGAACCTTTGCCGCTTTTAGAAGGTTTTCCGCGTCTATTTTTCCCTGGTCCACAATAGTTTGAGCCTGTTTTTGCGCCATTTCCCGGGCTTCCTTTATAATCCGCTCGCCCTCGTCTTCGGCGCTTTGGATAGAAGCTTCGTACTGTTTACGCAAAGCCTCGGCCCGTTCTTTCTCGCGGGCCGCTTGCTCAAGCTCGCCCTTTATCTTTTGCGTCCGGTTTTCCATGAACTTGGTAACCGGTTTAAAGAGGATGGCCCTTAAAATCAGGTATAAGACCCCGATATTAAGAATCGTAATAAAAAAAGTTATCGAGAAATCGAGCATAATAGGCTCTTTCGATTATTTCATTACGATAAGGAGGATGGAAATAACAAAACCGTAGATAGCGGTGGCTTCCGCCAAGGCGATACCCAGGAAGAAAACACCCTGGATCTTACCCGACGCTTCCGGCTGCCGTGAAATAGCCTCCGACGCCTTCCCCGTCGCGAGCCCGATACCGATACCCGCACCCAGTCCCGTTAATACCGCGATACCCGCACCAATAGCTTTAATCGGATCCATACACGTACTCCTTCCCCTATTCAACCGATTCGGCTATATATAGGGTTGTTAAGAATGAAAATACCAGGGCTTGAATAAGCCCATCTATGATATCGAAATAGAGAGAGAACACCGGAGGAATTCCAATCGGCGCTACCGCCTCTATTAACTGCATAATGATAAAGGCCCCTAAAATATTCCCAAAAAGCCGGAGCGCCAGGGACATGGGCTTTATGATATATTCCATCAAATTGAAGGGCACCATCATGGGCATGGGCTCGGCGAGGTGCTTGAACCAGCCCTTAAAACCCCGTTTTTTAAAACCCGCCACGATGACGATAAGGATCGTCATAATCGCCAAAGCGGCGGTCATATTGATGTCCCTGGTCGGCGGTTTTAACTCAAACAACGCGTTATGGCCAAACCCACCGACGGGAGAAACCATGGGGAGCGTATTCGCCACGATCAAAAAGAGGAAAATTGTCCCGATATAGGGAGCATACACGTACTGTTTATGCCCAAATTGTTCTTTGGAAAAGCCATTCAGCCCGTCCACAAAGGCTTCTAACAGGGTTTGGGCTCCCGTGGGAACTTCCCGAAGCTTTCGGGTCAACAGGATGGATAGGATGATTAAGAACGCCATCACAACCCACGTGATAATGACCGTTTCGGTGATAGGAAGATCGACGCTCCCTATATGGATGGTGAATACCGTTTGAAAACGTAACGCCTCTGTTAGTCTCTGTCCCAAATCCATGATTGTAAATGGTAAAACTTAAAAAAATAAAAGGCAAGACTAAACAGGTTAAAAGAAGGTAAAATTTCACTATTTTTCGCATACAGTGCGGTATTTATGAAATACCACACGATTTTACCAATATGTAAAAGGAAAGGGGTCGAGGAAATACACCCAATAAAAGCTGTTTGATAACGATAACTCTGTTAGTTATCAGACAGCCTTGGCACTTTCTCGGATTTTTGCGTTTTTAACCATCCGCATGGATACAGACTGGTGAAAATATCTATCTGTACACGTCCTTGCGGTGATCAATTTCAATAATCAGTATCACGAATTCTTCATCAAGAAGTTGCGCAATAATCCGATAGTCTCCTACCCTATACCGCCATAACCCTTTTAGATTTCCGGAAAGTTCTCTCCCCCGGCTTCTTGGATTTTCTAGCACGGTGAGCTTGTCTATGGCTTCTTGTATCTGCGTATACGCGCTGTTATCGAGCTTGAAAAGCTGTTTTTTGGCATGATCAGACAGTCTTATTTGATAGCTCATGTTCTCGCTTCACCTCATCCCATGAGTAGGATTTTTTCCCGTCTGCCACATATTCCTGGTATGCGTCTTCTGCCAAATAGTAATCTTCAAGGTCTTCAAGGTACTCAATTACTGCACGGGTGGCGTAAAAGGTCTTTGTCCGCCCGGTCTTCTTTGCAAGATTAGTCAAACGCTCTTCAACGTCTGATGGTAATCGTAATGCAAGCATTTTGTTTCCTCCTGCTATACAAATATAGCAACAAGTTTCGAATTACGCAAGATTATACAGTATTTCCTTTACTATCACGGTTTGATTTTTCAAAAAATTCCGCGACCTTTTCCCCGGCGAGGTTATCCGGGGAGAATTTTCCTTTTAGCAGTGGGGGCCCCTATAATCTGGGCCCATTCCGGTGTTATAGTAGATCCACCATGGATTTAATCACATCCTTTTCCCTGATTCAATGGGTGACCTTCGCCATGGCGGCGGTTTTAATAGGCCTAACCAAAGCGGGCTTGGACGGAGGCGCCCTTATCGCCGTCCCCCTTATGGCCGCGGCCTTTGGGGGGCGTTTTTCCACGGGGCTTTTGCTCGGGGTGCTCATGACCGCTGACCTTCCCGCGGTGTGGAACTATCGGCACGATCCCAGCATTCCCCACCTTAAACGGACCCTCCCCTGGGCGGTAATCGGCATCGGTATCGGAGCCATCGTTGGGGGGCTTATACCGGACAAGGCCTTTCGGATCATCATGGGATCCCTTATTATTGCCAGCGCCCTAATTTTAGCCTACCGAGAAATTACGGGTCAGCGCCCGATGATCAACGCCGATTGGCGCTTTAGCCTTCCCCTGGGACTGCTGGCCGGCTTTGCTAGCATGGTGGGGAACGCCGCTGGATCAATTATGGGGCTCTACCTGCTTTCCAGCGGTTTGGTAAA
>Ga0272446_1001672_pt1 | contig 31760 bp, 26 predicted proteins | sample YNPCB0061_FD_194587 | JGI IMG/M metagenome (GOLD analysis project Ga0272446, IMG submission 194587) | Hot spring microbial mat communities from Yellowstone National Park, WY, United States - YNP-CB-006-1 | ecosystem: Environmental > Aquatic > Thermal springs > Hot (42-90C) > Sediment | place...
CGGCCGCCGCGCTTCGCCGGCCGGATCAGCGGTGCCACCAGCGCCCATTCCGCATCCGTCAGATCAGACGGGTAGCGCAGCCCCCGCCGATCCGCCGCACGCCGATGCTCCACCGTCCACGCCATCGCGATGCCTCCGCGAATCGTCCGATGACACAGCGAATCACAGACGATTCAAGCGACTCAACTTCTTCCCGGATGGGCTCTGAAAGTCTATGGCTCCATATCGACGCGCCGCGGGCCATGTTCGACGCGGTGCAGTCGGCGTTCGAGGCCGGGCGCCTTCACGGGGTATCTCTGGGCTTGACGTGTGGCCTGTGGATGGAAGAGGGCAGCGAATATTGGCCGCCCGCCTGGCCCACGAAATGGTTCTTGTTTCCGGAGAGGGTTTATGGCTCAGGCGACCGCATAGTCTTTGAGACGGCGCATGGATGGCTGAGCTACTTCTTCATCAACAGCGCGCCCCTTCGCCTAGGGATACAAGCCGAGGATCCGCGTCACCCAGCAGCGAGCGAGCCGATTACGCCGCCGGTTCCAAAGCGCACAGATGGCGATTTGCATGCTGACGTCCGGGCCGCTGCTCCGCCCGCAATCACCGACGCCGACCGGCGCACGTTGCGCAGCATCTCGCTCGCCCTATGGTGCCTTGTCGCGCTCGCTGTCCTAGCCTTGATCTTTGGGCGCTACCGCTGAGGCCAACCTGTGCATCAGGCAAGGCAAGAAAAAAGACAGCGGGCGACCGGGAACCGCCCCGGCGCGAACCCTTTCGGCACGAACGACGCTTTCCGCAGCAGGTGCGAAGCGCAGAACGTGCCGCATCACCTCGCCTTCCTCCCACGCTTCCCTTCGGCCGCGGTGGTGCCGCTCAGGACATGCGCCGCCATTCCGCCATGAGCGCAACGCGACGGTCGAACAGGTCGGATCGGCGGTAGGCGCCGGAAGCCCGATTGGCCACCACCTGCGCCAGCGCCTATTCCGCCGCCTCGCGCTCATGCGGCCGGGTATCGTCAACCCAGCACGAAAACGTTGCACGGAAGCCATGCGGCACCGCCTCGCCCCCCTGCCGTCAGCCGATCTCCGCGCGCAACTGCCGTGCCGCCGCGACGAGGTTCGCCATCGCCGGCCGCACCTCGGCCCAGCCGCGCGTCTTCAGCCCGCAGTCGGGGTTCACCCAGAGCCGCTCGGGCGGGATGCGGTTGGTCGCCCGCCGCAACAGCCCCGCCATCTCCTCGGCCGAGGGAACGCGCGGCGAGTGGATGTCCCACACCCCAGGCCCGATCTCGTTCGGATAGTCGAAATCAAGGAAGGCCTGAAGCAGCTCCATGTCGCTGCGCGCCGTCTCGATCGAGATCACATCGGCGTCCATCGCCGCGATCTCGGCGATGATGTCGTTGAACTCCGAGTAGCACATGTGGGTGTGGATCTGCGTCTCGTCGCGCACGGCCGAGGCGGCGAGCCGGAAGCAGGCGACCGCCCAGCGCAGATAGTCGGGGCGGTCGGCGCGCCGGAGCGGCAGGCCCTCGCGGAAGGCAGGCTCGTCGATCTGGATGATCGGGATACCGGCGGCCTCTAGGTCCGCCACCTCGTCGCGCAGCGCGAGCGCGATCTGGCGGCAGATGGTCTCGCGCGGGATGTCGGTGCGCGCGAAGGACCATTGCAGCATCGTCACGGGCCCGGTGAGCATCCCCTTCATCGGCTTCTTTGTGAGCGACTGCGCATAGGCGGACCAGCGCACTGTCATCGGCCGTGGGCGGGAGACGTCCGCCCAGATGATCGGCGGGGCGACGCAGCGGCTGCCATAGCTCTGCACCCAGCCGTGCTTGGTGAAGGCGAAGCCGGCGAGCTGCTCGCCGAAATACTTCACCATGTCGTTGCGCTCGAACTCACCGTGCACCGGGACGTCGACGCCGATCTCCTCCTGCCAGCGCACAGCCTCGGCGGTCAGGCGTTCGAGTTCGGCGTCATGCGTTGCCTGGTCGATCTCGCCGCGGGCGAGGCGTGCGCGCAACGAGCGCACCTCCGCCGTCTGCGGGAAGGAGCCGATCGAGGTGACGGGAAGCCGCGGCAGGCCGAGCCGTGCGGCCTGCAGCGCGGCGCGCTCCGCGTAGGGGCTCCGGCGCCGCTCCATCTCCGGCGTGATCGCGGCAAGCCGCGCGGCAACGGCCGGGTCGTTGAGGCGCGAATCGGCGCGGGCCTCGGCGAGCGCCCGGTCGCTCTCCTCGAAGGCGGAGGCGACGGCCGCCTCGCCCTCGTCGAGCGCACGGGCGAGTGCTGCGACCTCCTTCAGCTTCTCGTTGGCGAAGGCAAGGCGGCGCTTGAGCGCCGGGTCGAGCGCCGTCTCCATCGCGAGGCTGTGCGGCACGTGCAGGAGCGAGCAGGACGGAGCAACCATCAACCGCTTGCCGAACCCGGCCGCCTCGGCCGCGCGCAGCCGCGCCAGAGCAGCGCGCAGGTCGGTGCGCCACACGTTCCGGCCATCGACAAGGCCAAGCGAGAGCCAGCGGTCACGCGGCAGGGCAGCGAGCGCTTCCTCGAGTTGGCCCGGGGCGCGAACGAGGTCGAGATGCAGCCCAGCGACGGGAAGCGAGGCAGCGAGGCTGAGGTTGTCCCGCAGGCCCTCGAAATAGGTGGTGAGCAGCAGGTTGAGCCCTGGCGCGGCGTCGGCGAGCGCGCGGAAGGCGGTGCGATAGGCCGCCTCGGCTCCGGCCGGAAGGTCGGTCACGAGGCAGGGCTCGTCGATCTGCACCCAGGCGGCGCCGGCCTCGGCGATGCCGCGCAGCGCCGCCGCATAGGCCGGCAGAAGCGCCGGCAGCAGGTCGAGCGGGCGAGCGCCGTCCTCGGCCTTGCCGAGCAAGAGCAGCGAGACGGGGCCGAGCAGCACCGGGCGGGTGCGCACGCCGTGCTGCAGGCCCTCGGCCACCGCGGCGGCCCAGCGGTTCTCCACCAGACGCGGGCGCAGGCCCGCCGCGAGCCGCGGCACCAGATAGTGATAGTTGGTGTCGAACCACTTGGTCATTTCGAGCGCTGTGGCACTCGCGGGGATCCCGGCCTCGCGCTCGGCAGCGCTGCCGCGCGCGCCGCGGGCCAGGGCGAACAGGGTGGCGAGCGAGACCGGCCCCTCGCCGTCCCAGCCATAGCCGGGAGGGACGAGGCCGAAGGCGCAGGCGGTCTCGAGCACGTGGTCGTAGAGGGCGAAATCGGCCGAAGGAACGTGGCTGATCCCGCTGCCCTGCTGCACGGCGCGCGCCCCGGCGCGAAGCGCTGCCGCTGTGGCCTCAAGCGCCTCTGCGCTTGAGGTGCCGGCCCAGAAGGCCTCGAGGGCGGACTTGAGTTCGCGGCGTGGCCCGATCCGCGGGTAGCCGAGGGTGGCGGCGATGGTCATCGCATCGTGTCTCCAGCGCCCGGTGCACCCAGCCCGGCCGAAGGGGGTGGCGCGCCCCCGGCGTGGCCGGGGTGCACGGCGTGGGCAGGTCTCCTGGCTTGCGGGCGACGGGCCTTGCCCGTCACCGCCGGCCCTGCCTTCCCGCTTGCGCAGTGGCGCCGCCCGGTCTGCCGGGGCAGGGGGCGGCCCGGGCCGGCGGCATCCCGCCGACAGTTGCTGGGGCAGCATCCGACTTGCCGCGGTGGCTGCCGCCCCCGCTGCGCACGGACTTCCCTTTTGACCCGCTCGCGCGGGACCCACACGGGATAAAGATATCTCGATGCGATGATGAGAGCAACAGATGCCCGGCCGTTTCACCCGATCGTCACGAGGCCGCCGCAACGGCCCGGGCCAGCAGGCCGACCGCACCCGGCCGCGGGCCGCGTCAGCCGAGCACTCACGCAGCGAGCGGACCGCATGGTTGCGGGCGTGCCACGCTCCCGCCCGCTGGGCGTTCGAGCGAGAACACGAGGTGCATCCCGAGCCCGTGCTTCGCGGGGCCGTGATCCATCGCGATCCCCCCCCTGACACAGTGGCGGGACCGCGGAGCACCGCGGCGGCGGCGCCGCTCAGCGCAGATACGCTGCCTCGAAGGTCGCGAGCGTGCGGCCATCGGCGGCGAGCAGCGCAAGCGTCGTGCCGTCGAGACGGTAGCGCGCGACCTCGCCGAGCAGGGACGCGACCCTGCGCTCGCGCGAATCGAGCGGCGGCGGACAGGCCATCAGCGTCATCGGCCCGGGGCGGAAGCGCAGGCCATCGCCCGCCGTCTCGACGCCGCCGAGCATCTGGTTGCAGCCGACGGTCGCCGCGAAGCGCGGCTCTGCGGCGCTGATGAGAAGATAGGGCTCGCGACGGCCCTCCTCAGGCGGGATCGCCTCGCCAGCGAGCGTGACGATCCGCCAGAACGTGTTGCGCAGGGAAGCGGTGGCGGGAGGCCGCGCGCAAGCCTCGCCGGGCGAGAGCGCGACGAAGCGCTCGACCAGGAGCGTCGGCTGCGTTCCCGCCCCCTCCATCCTCGGCCGCTCGACCACCGTCGCCTCGACGGTCGCAAGCAGCGCCTCGGGGAGGGCGCCCTCGCGCGGCGCGGGACGCGTCGCGAGATAGGCACGCTGCAGCGCGAGGAAGTCCCCCTCCATCGCGACCGGCCAGGACCGGCCCGAGACGCACTCGGTAAAGCGCGCCGAATCGGCGACGTCGAGGAACATCCCGCGCAGCGAGAGCCTTGGCGCGAAGGGCGCGAACCCGTCGCGTCGGGCGAGCGTCGGGGGAGGCGCACGCTCGATCGGCCGGCCGGCCTGGTCGAGCAGGCGGAGCGCGCCGTCGCCCTGGATCATGAACGCAAGCGGTGGCTCGCCGGTGCCTTCGAGGAACAGCGCCCGGCGGTCAGGGTCGACGAACCAGCGGCCGAGACTGTCCTGTTGCGTGCCGCCGCCGCTCGGGACGCGGCGGAGCTGGAACACCTGGTCGGGCCAGAGGTCGAGCCTATGCAGAATTCCAGGACCGCTCGGCGCCGAAAGCTCGCCCGCGAAGGTGCCGGGCAGAATCAGCCCGTGCGCGCCGAGGCGCGGCTCGGCTGCCGGCGCTGCCGCCCCCAGCATGGCCGAGGCGACGGCGGCGATGATCGCGCGGTGCAGGTGTGCCCTCCTCACAGCGCGGCGCCGCTCAGAGGCGCAGCGTCAGCGCCGGAACATAGCTGAACAGCAGGAGCACCGTCAGCGCCACCGCGTAGAAGGGCAGGAGCTCGCGCGCGGCACGGAGGATCGTCACGCGCGCGATCGTCGTCGAGATGAACAGCGTGGTGCCGACCGGCGGCGTGTAGAGCCCGACCGCGAGGTTGAGCACCATCACCACGCCGAGCTGCAATAGGTCGAGCCCGATCGATTGCGCGAGCGGCACGAAGATCGGCCCGAGCAGCAGAATCGCCGCCGGCAGGTCGATGAACATGCCGGCCAGCAGCATGATCCCGTTCATCGCGAGCAGGATCAGCCACGGTTCGCGCAGCGTCCCCGTCGCCCAGGCGGCGAAGGCCTGCGGCGCCTGCACGAAGGTCATGATCCAGCCGACCGCCGCCGAGGCCATGATGACGAGCATCACCACCCCCGTCGCGCGACCGGCGCTGACGACGGCGGTGAGGAAGCGCGCGAGCGTCATGTCGCGATAGACGACGGTGGCGACGACGAGCGCGTAGAGCACCGCCATCACCGACACCTCGGTCGGCGTGGCGATGCCGAAGCGGAGCGAGGCGAGGATCAGCACGGGCATCAGGAGCGCCGGCAGGGCAGAGAAAGCGAGGCGGGCAAGCGCGCGGCGCCCAAGCAGGTCCTGCGTCACCGGGAAGCCGCGGAACCGGGCCGAGAGGTAGCAGACGAGGATGAACCCGGAAGCGAGCATCAGCCCGGGCAGCACGCCGGCGAGGAACAGCGCGCCCACCGAGACGTTGCTGACGAGCGCGTAGAGGATCATCGGGATCGAGGGGGGGATGAGGATCGCGATCGTCGCCGCGGCGGCATTGTTGGTGGCGGCGAAGCCGCCCGGATAGCCCTCGCGGATCTGCCACGGGATCAGCACCGACCCGAGCGCCGAGGCGTCCGACACAGCGGAGCCCGAGACGCCGCCGAACACGACCGAGCCCACAACCGTCGTCGAGGCGAGCCCGCCGCGGTAGCGCCCGACGGCAGCCGAGGCGAAGCCGATCAGGCCCTGGCCGAGCCGCCCCGACATCATGAGTTCGCCCGCGAGGATGAAGAACGGCAGCGCCAGCAGCGGGAAGGACTGGGTCTGCGCGAACATCTGCTGCACGACGAGCAGCAGCGGCAGCGACCCGTCCGCCCAGAGCGCCGCGCCGGAGGCGATGACGAGGGTGTGCGCAACCGGAACGGAGAGCGCGAGCAGGGCGAAGAAGACGAAGACGAGGACAGCGCTCATCAGGCGGCGCCCGTCGTCACACCGGGCTGTCCCCGGGCGAGGCTTCGGGCGCAGCGCCGGCGCCGAGCAGCGCGACGCGGAGCGCGAACGTGAGCGCCGACAGCGCCGTCAGCGCCGCCATCATCGCGACCGCCCAGTAGCCGTAGCTACCGGGAATGCGCAAGAGCGTGCTTTGCTGCAGCGACGCGATCTCGGCCACCGCGAACGCGAGCGCGGCGAGCCAGACATAGGCCGCCGCCACGCCGAGGTTGACCGCGACGATAAGCACGCACCGCGCTCTGGGGCCGAGCGCGCGCGGCAACAGATCGACCGCGATGTGGCTGCCCTGCTGCTGCGCGAGCACCACACCCGCGGCGATGAACCAGGGGAAGAGCTGCTCGGGCACCTCCTGCGCCCAGGCGAAGCCGCCGCGTCCGAGCAGGTAGCGCGCGGTGACATTGGCGGCGAGCACGCCGAGCAGCGCGATCCCGGTCGCGGCGACGATCGCGCCGCAGAGGAGGGCGACGGCCCTGTCGAGCGCCGCCGCCCCCGCCAGAACGACACCGCGCATCGCGCCTGCCGGCGCGCCGCGCCCTCAGGCCCCCTGTGCTCAGGCCGTGGCCGCGCGCCGCACCTCGCGCACGAACGCGCCGAAGGGCCGCCGCTCCCACGCATCGAGAACGCCCGCGGTGGCGGCGCGGAAGGCGGGCTGGTCGGCCTCGTTCACGGCAACGTTCGGGTTCGCCCTGAACTCGGCGAGCAGCGTCGTGTCGCTCTCGACCATGAGTCGCCGGTTCATCGCCTCCGCCTCCTTCATGGCAGCGAGCAGCAGCGACCAGTCGGCGTCGCTGATCCGCGCCCGCGCGATCCGGCTCACGAGCACAGGCGTGCACTCCCACTTGTGCGCCGAGAGCGAGATGAAGCGGTTCACCTCGTAGAGCTTCGAGGAATGGATGTTGGCGAGCGGGTTCTCCTGCCCGTCCACCACGCCCTGTTGCAGCGCGACGTAGAGTTCGGAGAAGGCGATCTGCTGCGTCGCCGCACCAAGCGCCTGGAAGGTGTCGATGGTCGCCGGGTCGGCCGGGGTACGGATCTTGAGCCCGCGCAGGTCCTCGGGCCGGTGGATCGGGCGGCGGCTGTTGGTGATGTGGCGGATGCCGTTGTCCCAGTAGCTGATGAGCAGCAGGCCGAGCGGCTCGAACCGGCGCGCGAGGTTCTGCCCCACCGCGCCGTCGACGAGGCGGCAGGCCTGCGCGTTCGTCGCGAACAGGAAGGGCAGGCCGAGCGCCGCCATCTCCGGCACGAGCGAGGAGGCGGGGCCCTGGCTGTTGACCGAGATGTCGAGCGTTCCCGTCCTGAGCCCCGTCAGCATCGCGAGATCGTCGCCGAGCTGCGCGGCACCGGCGACGCGCACCTCGATCCGGCCGCCGGAGCGCGCCTTGACGAGCTCGGCGAAATGGTCGGCCGCAACCCAGCGCGGGTTGCCGCGCGCGGCGTTGTGGCCGAGCGTCAGGCGAACGGGCGCCTGCGCGCGCAGGACGGCGGGGCTTGCGAGCGTCGCCGCAGCGGCGAGCAGGGCAGTGCGGCGTGTGGTGCGAACGGTCATCTCTTGTGTCTCCTTCCCTGGTTGCGTGTCGCCTCGCGCCCTGCGGGTTCACCCCGCCTTGCCTAGCGCTGCCTTCACCTTGGCCGCCACGCCCTCGCCATCAAGCCCGTAGTGGCGGTAGAGATGCGTCGGCGGTCCGAGGATCGAGTACTGGTCGTCCAGGCCGATGCGCACGAGCCGCGCGCCCGCGCCCGCCTCTGCCAGCACCTCGGCCACCGCCGAGCCGAGGCCCGAGACGACGTTGTGCTCCTCGCCCGTGAACAGGACGCCGTGCTCCTTCGCCGCGGCGAGGATCGCGCTCCGGTCGATCGGCTTGATCGAGTAGAGATCGACGACGCGAAGGGATATTCCCTCCCGCGCGAGGATCTCGTGCGCGTCGAGCCCCGCCTTCACCAGAGTGCCGATGGCGAAGAGCGTGGCGTGGCGGCCGTCGCGTAGCATGGTCGACCCGCCCAGGCGCCAGGCGGGCGGGGCGTCGTACACAGGCGCCTCGCGGCCACGCCCGCAGCGGAAATAGACCGGCCCGTCATGGTCGAGCATCGCCGGCAGGGCAGCGCGTATGGCATTGGCGTCGCAGGGCGCCATCACCACGAGATTCGCGATCGCGCGCAACAGGCCGATGTCCTCGCAGCAATGGTGCGAGGTGCCGTAGAAGCCCATCGCGATTCCGGAATGGGTGCCGACCATGCGCACCCTGAGGTTCGTGTAGGCGAGGTCGTTGCGGATGTTCTCCGCCCCCATCAGCGCGAGAAAGAAGGAGTAGTTGCTGATGAACGGCGTGAACCCGGTGGTGGCGAGGCCGGCGGCGGCGCCGATCATGTTGCGTTCGGCGATGCCGAAGTTGAAGTAGCGGTGGGGGAAGCGGCGGCCGAAATTGATCACCTGTGTCGGCCGCCCGAGATCGGCGGTGCAGACGACGATGTCGTCGCGCCCGGCGTCCGCGAGCTCGATCAGCACCTGGCCGGTGGGGAGCTGCAGCGAGAGGTTGAGGCTGCCCACCATGTCCCACGACGCCGGGTCGAAGCCCGGCCTGACGGTCGACTCCGACATGTCGACGGCCGGGTTGCGGATCGCGGCATAGGCCGCGCGGCCGGAGGGGGATGCGGAGGCGCCGGGCGGTGTGGCGGCGGTCGTGCTCATCTCAGGCGAGCCCCTTCTCGATCTCGGCGAGCGCGCGGTCACGGTCCTCGGGCCCGAGGAAGCCGAGATGCCACTGCCAGGTCCGTTCCATGAACGAAACGCCCTTGCCGGCGATGGTGTCGGCGAGGATCACGCTCGGCCTGTCCTCGGCGCGGTTGAGCGCCCAGTCGAGCGCGTCGCACACCGCGTCGAGGTCGTGGCCGTCGATCCGGCGCACGCGCCAGCCGAAGGCGGCCCATTTCTCGTGCAGGGGCTCGTTGTTCATCGTCTCGGCCACCGCCCCGTCCGAGCCGACGGCGTTGATGTCGACGATGCCGACGAGGCCAGCGAGCCGCCAATGCGCCGCGCTCATCGCCGCCTCCCACACCTGGCCCTCGGCCTGTTCGCCGTCACCCATCAGGCAGACGACGCGGGCGGGGGAGCCGCGCAGCCTCAAGCCCAGTGCCATGCCGACGGAGACAGACAGGTTGTGGCCGATCGAGCCAGAGGAGAAATCGGCCCCCTTGACCTTGCGCATGTCGGGGTGGTCGCCGAATGGGCTGCCGAGCCGGGTGTAGGTGTAGAGCTCCTCCCAGGAGAAGAAGCCGAGATCGGCGAGCACAGGGAAGTGCCCGATCGCGGCATGGCCCTTGCCCATGGTGAAGCGGTCACGGTCGGCCCAGAGCGGCTCCTCGGGGCGGACGTGGAGGAACTCGTAGTAGAGGGCGGCGACGAGTTCCGCCATCGAGAAGGCCGAGCCGTAATGGCCGGAGCCGCAGATGTCGGTGAGCTTCACCGTCTCGCGGCGGATCATCTTCGCCTTCTCGGCGAGCATGGCGTTCGTCGTGTTGCGCCTCGGCCGTGCGGCCATCGCGCCCCTCCCTCAGCCGTGGATGAGCATGCCGCCGTTGACGTCGATCACCGCGCCGGTGACGTAGGACGAGAGATCGGAGCAGAGGAACAGGAACACGCGCGCGACGTCCTCGGCCTCGCCGAGCCGGTCGAGCGGGATGCCCTTGCGGATCTCCGCGCGCATCGCGTCGGTCAGCCTGCCGCCGGTGATGTCGGTCTGGATCAGGCCTGGGGTGACGCAGTTGACGCGTATCCCGTCGGGGCCGAGCTCGCGCGCCATCGCCTTGGCGAGGCCGAGCACGCCCGCCTTGGCGGCGGAATAGTGCGGCCCGCCGAAGATGCCGCCGCCGCGCTGGGCAGAGACCGAGGACATGCAAGCGATCGCCCCCTGACGGCGCGCGCGCATGTGCGGCACCACGGCCTGAGAGAGATAGAGGGTGCCGCGGAGGTTCACATCCAGCACCGCGTCGTACTCGGCCGGCCCGATCTCCATCAGCGTGAGCGGCTGGGTGATGCCGGCGTTGTTGACGAGCGCGTCGATCCTACCCCAGGCGGCGAGCACCTTCTCGATTGCGGCGGCGCAGGCGGAGCGGTCGGTCACGTCGCAGGCAAGGCCGAGATGCTCAGGCCCGATCGAAAGGGCAGCCTCGCGCGCTGCCTCAGCCGAGAGGTCAAGGATGGCGACCCGCGCCCCATGGGCGGCGAACAGGCGCGCGGTGGCAAGCCCGATGCCGCGCCGGCTCGCAGCACCGGAGATCACGGCCGTCCTGCCCGTGAGCAGCATGCGCCCCGTTCCTCCCCTCCGTTCTTCTCGCGCAAGGGTCAGGGCACTGCCACGCGCTTGCAAACGCAAATTTCTCGCCCGACACTTGAAGCCAATTCATCCGAGGGGAGGGGATGCGCCAGAGACTGCCGCTGACAGCGCTCAGGGCCTTCGAGGCGGCGGCGCGCCGCGAGAGCTTCCGCGCCGCGGCGGAGGAGCTCTCCCTCACGCCTTCGGCCGTCTCGCACCAGGTGCGCGGGCTCGAGGCGCTGCTCGGCACGGCGCTGTTCCAGCGCGGGCACCGGCAGGTGCGGGTGACGGAGGCAGGTCGCGCCCTGATGGCGGCGACGCAGAGCGCCTTCGACCGGATCGCCGAGACGCTCGAGGCGCTCGCCGCCCCGCCGGCGCGGCCGCGGCTGCGGATCCATGCCGCCCCCTCCTTCGCCGCGCAGTGGCTCGCCCCGCGCCTTCCCGCGTTCATCGCCGACCATCCGGCGATCGCGGTGCAACTCGCCGCGAGCGCCGAGGCGGTGGATTTCGCCTCCGGCGCAGCGGACGTCGACATCCTCTACGTGCCGAAGACGCCGCCGGCGCCTGGGCTTGAAGTCATCCCGCTCGGCGCGGAGACGATCGCGCCGCTCTGCGCGCCGGCGATCGCGGCGCGGATCGCGCGGCCGGCCGACCTCGCTGCCGAGCGGCTGATCGAGAGCGAGCACAACGCCGTGCGCTGGCCTGACTGGTTCGCCGCGAACGGGCTCGGCCCCCCGCCCTCGGGCGGGCCTGCCTATGACCGCTCCTTCCTCGCCATCGCCGCCGCAGCGGATGCGCTCGGCGTCGCGCTCGAGAGCACGCGGCTCGCCGCGCGCGAGCTCGCCTCCGGCCGGCTTGTCCAGCCGCTTGCGGGGCGCGCGGCCGACATCGCCATCGCCGCCCATGCTCTCGTCTTCCCCCCGGCCAGCGCGGCACGGCCGGAGGTGATCGCCTTCGCCACCTGGCTCGCCGACGGTCTCGGGCTCGGCCCGCCGGCCGTGCCGGCCCCCTGAACGCCTCTCGCCAAGCGCCGCACTCTGGCGCATGCTCGCGAAACGCCGCGCAAAGGACCCCGCACAATGCCTCAGAACGCCGTGCTCGAGGGCGTCACCGCCTGGGCCGAGGAGCTCACCGCCATCCGACGCGACATCCACGCCCACCCGGAGATGGGGATGGAGGAGCATCGCACCGCAGCGCTCGTCGCCGCGAAGCTGAGGGATTGGGGCGTGGAGGTGACCGAGGGGGTGGGCAGGCTCGGCGTCGTCGGCACGATCCGCGGCACGCTGCCGGGGCAGCGGGCGATCGGCCTGCGCGCCGACATGGACGCGCTGCAGATCCCCGAGGCGACGGGCGTCCCTTGGGCCTCGACGCGGCCTGGGGTGATGCACGCCTGCGGCCATGACGGGCACACCACCATGCTGCTCGGCGCCGCGCGCTGGCTGAGCGCGCACCGCGAGTTCGCCGGCACCGTTCACCTGATCTTCCAGCCGGCCGAGGAAGGGCGCGGCGGCGCGAAGGCGATGCTGGAGGACGGGCTGTTCACCCGCTTCCCGTGCGACGCCGTCTATGGCCTGCACACCAAGCCCGACCTGCCCGCCGGCCGCTTCGCCACACGCACGGGCCCCGCACTCGCCGCTGCCGACCGCTGGGCAGTGACGTTCCGCGGCACCGGCGGCCATGGCGGCTCGACGCCGCATCTGGCGTCCGACATCACAGTGGTGGCAGCGCATTTCGTGCTCGGCCTGCAGACGATCGTGGGCCGGAATGTTCCGCCTCTTGAGACCGCCGTTCTCTCCGTCGGCTCGATGGCCGGCGGCTCGCCGCTTTCCTCGAACGTGATGCCGGCAGCGCTTGAAGTGACCGGGACGGCACGAAGCTACACGGCCTCGGTGCGTGGCCTGCTCGAGCGCCGGATCGGCGAGCTCGCGCACGGGCTCGCCGCGCTGCACGGCGCGACGGCGGAGGTCGAATACCGCCGCGGCGTTCCCGCGACCGTCAACCACCCTGAGCAGACGGAGGTCGCCGTTGCCGCAGCCGCGAGCCTGGTCGGCGCAGAGGCGGTGGACGCCAGCGCCGCACCGGTGACGGGGGGCGAGGATTTCGCGCTGATGCTCGAGGCGTGCCCCGGCTCGTTCATGTTCATCGGCGGCGGCGCCGGGCCGGACGGCACCTCGCCCAACCTGCACACGCCGCAATTCGACTTCAACGACGCCACCATCCCGCTCGGCGTCGCCTACTGGGTCGGGCTCGTCGAGCAGGAGCTCGGTCTGCAACGCGCCGGGTGAGGGTCGCCCGCGGCTGGCAAAAAAGGGCCGGCGCCGGGCGCCGTCGCCATAGCGCGGCCATCCAGAGTCGCGAGAGTCGCCGAAAAGGGGGCTGCCGCTCCCCGCTTCGCTACGCTAGCATCGACGCAAAGGCCGGCCGGGGGCGCGCATGGTTCATGCCGCATGCGGTGTTCCCCGGTCGGGCAGGGGCAAGCACGGGAGACTGACATGACGGAAGATGATCTGCGGCAACTCATCGGCCGCGTGAAGCGCGGCAGCCTGTCGCGCCGTGGCTTCATCCGGCGCATGGCCGCCGTCGGCATCACGGCGCCGATGGCGACCCAGCTGCTCGCGATCGCGGGCGCCGCCCCGGCAGCGGCGCGGAGCGTCCCGGCCTATGCGCCGACGCGGCGCGGCGGCGGGGCGCTGAAGATCCTCTACTGGCAGGCTTCGACCCTGCTCAACCCGCATTTCGCCGTCGGCACGACCAACCAGGATGCAAGCCGCGTCTTCTACGAGCCGCTCGCCGGCTGGGCGGCGGACGGCACGCTGCATCCGATCCTCGCGGCCGAGATCCCCTCGATCGAGAACAAGGGGCTCGCGGAGGACGGCCGGTCCGTCACCTGGAAGCTCAAGCGCGGCGTGAAGTGGCACGACGGGCAGGACTTCACCGCCGACGACGTCGTGTTCAACTGGGAGTACGCGCGCAACCCGGCCGTCGCCTCGACCTCCGCCGGCTCCTACCGCGACATCAACGTCACCAAGATCGACGACTTCACGGTGAAGGTCGAGTTCGCGCAGCCGACGCCGTTTTGGGCCGACGCCTTCGTCGCCTCCGTCGGCATGTTGATCCCAAAGCACCTGTTCAAGGACTTCGCCGGGGCGAACTCGCGCGACGCGCCCACCAATCTGCGCCCCGTCGGCACCGGCCCCTACCGCTTCGCTGACTTCCGCCCGGGCGACGTGGTGCGCGGCGAGGCCAACCCGAACTACCACCTGCCAAACCGGCCTTTCTTCGACACCGTCGAGATCAAGGGCGGCGGCGATGCCGTCTCCGCCGCGCGTGCGGTGCTGCAGACCGCCGACTACGACTATGCCTGGAACCTCCAAGTCGAGGACGAGATCCTCAAGCGCCTCGAGGCGGCAGGCCGCGGCAGGGTCAACATCATCGAGGGCGGCGCGGTCGAGTTCATCCAGCTCAACGCGACCGATCCGAACCGCGAGGTCGATGGCGAGCGGTCGCATATCTCGACCGAACACCCCGCCTTTCGCGACCCGGCCGTGCGCCGCGCCATGGCGCTCCTGCTCGACCGCAAGTCGATCGAGGAGTTCATCTATGGCAGGACAGGACCGGCGACCGGCAACTTCCTCAACAACCCGCCCCGTTTCCGCTCGCCGAACACGACGATGGAGTTCTCGGTCGAGCGTGCCAACCAGGTGCTCGACCAGGCGGGCTGGGCAAGGGGCCGCGACGGCATACGCGCCAAGGACGGCGTGCGGCTCCGCTTCGTCTACCAGACCTCGGTGAACGCGCCGCGCCAGCGCACGCAGCAGATCGTCCAGCAGGCCGCCCGCCGCGCCGGCATAGAGATCGAACTGAAGTCGATCACGGCTTCGGTGTTCTTCTCCTCCGACGTCGCCAACCCGGACACCTTCGGCAAGTTCTACGCCGACATGCAGATGTACACGACGACGATGCCGCAGGCCGACCCGCAGCGGTTCATGAACCAGTACGTGTCGTGGGAGATCTCGCAGCGCGCGAACTCGTGGCAGGGGCGGAACATCACCCGCTGGCGCAACGCCGAGTACGACGCCGCCTTCCGCGCCGCCGAGGGCGAGCTTGACCCGATCAAGCGCGCGGCGCTGTTCATCCGCATGAACGACCTCGTGGTCGGCTCTAACCACATCATCCCGGTGGTGCAGCGGCCGACGGTGAGCGGCAATCTCAACACTCTCCGCCCTGTGCTGAGCGGCTGGGATCTCACGATGTGGCTGCTCTCCGACTGGTACCGGGAGGCGTGATCGGCGCCGCCCGCGCGTCCCGTCGCCGCGTCCCGGCGCGGCGGCGGGACGCTCGCTGCATGACGCTCCCATGACGCTCGGGCGCGCGTGACGCAGTATCTCATCCGGCGGCTGCTGATCGCTGTGCCGAGCCTTCTCGGCATCAGCGTGATCCTGTTCACCGTACTCGCGCTCGCGCCCGGCGACCCGTTCGAGGAACTCGCCACCAACCCGGCCGTTCCGCCCGAGGTGCGCATGCAGCTTCGCGCGAGCCTCGGCCTCGATGACCCGATCCATGTCCGCTATATCGCTTGGCTCACCGCGATGCTGCGCGGCGAGTGGGGCTTCTCGTTCATCAGCCGGATCGACGTCGACCGGCTGATCCTGCAACGCCTGCCGACCACGCTGCTCGTCATCGGCTCGTCGCAGGTCGTCGCGCTGATGATCGCGCTCCCCGTCGGCGTGCTCGCCGCGACCCGCCCCTACTCGCTGTTCGACAAGATCGCCAACACCCTCGCCTTCCTCGGCTTCTCGCTGCCCACCTTCTTCACCGGCCTGCTGTTCATCCTGTTCTTCTCGATCTACCTCGACTGGCTTCCCTTCGTGTATCGCAGCCAGATCGACGCCACCGGCTGGCGCTGGGTGTGGGAACACATCCGCCAGGCGATCATGCCGGTGATGGTGCTCGGCCTGTTCCAGGGGGCGGCGTGGACGCGCTTCGTCCGCTCCGCCGTGCTCGACGTGATCCGGCTCGACTACGTCACCACCGCCCGCGCCAAGGGGCTCGAGGAGCGCGTGGTGATCAACCGGCATGTGGTGCGCAACGCGCTCATCCCCGTCGTCACCCTGGTCGCCCTGCAGATGCCGACGGTGTTCGGCGGCGCGATCGTGACCGAGCAGATCTTCCGCGTGCCGGGCATCGGCTCGCTCCTGATCAGCGCCATCCTCGCCAACGACACGCCGGTGATCATGGCGGTGACCTTCGTCTTCTCCTGCCTCGTGATCTTCTTCAACCTGCTCGCCGACATCCTCTATGGCTGGCTCGACCCTCGCATCAGCTACAGCTAGCGCCCCGGCGGCGCCGGCGCAGCGCCCGCTCGTCTCGCCCTGGGGCGAGGCCTGGCGGCGCTTCCGCAAGCACCGGCTGGCGGTGGTGAGCCTCGTCGTGCTCACGGTCATCATCCTCGCCGTTCTCCTCGGGCCCCTCGTCTGGACCGTGCCGATCGACGAGATCAATTTCCGCGCCCGGCTGCAGGGCCCCTCGCTCGCCCATCCGCTCGGCACCGACGATCTCGGCCAGGACCTGCTCGCGCGCATGCTCTACGGCGGGAGGATCTCGCTCGCGGTGGGCTTCGCCGCGATGCTGGTGGCGGTGGTGGTGGGCACGCTCGTCGGGTCGGTCGCCGGGATTTCGCGCGGGGCCACCGATGCGGTGCTGATGTGGCTGACCGACCTGTTCCTCTCGCTGCCCTCGCTGCCGCTGCTGTTGCTCGTGATCTACCTCTTCCGCGAACCCTTGCGCGCGATCGTGGGGCCCGAGGTCGGGATCTTCATCCTGATCGTCGCGGTGATCGGCGGGTTCAACTGGATGCCGGTGGCGCGGCTCGTGCGCGCGCAGTTCTTCTCCCTCCGCGAGAAGGAGTTCGTCGAGGCGGCCCGCGCCCTCGGCGCCTCGACGCCGCGGCTCGTGTGGCGCCACATCCTGCCGAACGCGCTCGGGCCGGTGATCGTCGCCGCGACCATCGACGTCGCCGCCGCGATCATCGCCGAGAGCACGCTCTCCTTCCTTGGCCTCGGCTTCCCACCCGACATCCCGACCTGGGGCAGGATCCTGTTCGACGCCAAGGACAACCTCGACTACGCGCCGCACTGGGCGCTCTTTCCCGGTGGCGCGATCTTCCTCACGGTGCTGACGATCAACTTCGTCGGCGACGGCCTGCGCGACGCGCTCGATCCGCGGCGGGTGGTATGAGCGGGGCGGTGGCGGAGGCTCTGCTGCCGGAGCGCCGCAACGCCGCCCCGCGCCTGCTCGAGATCGAGGGGCTCAAGGTCCATTTCCGTACCGATGACGGCTGGGTGCGCGCGGTCGATGGCGTCTCGATCGGGGTGGACCGTGGCGAGACCGTCTGTGTCGTCGGCGAATCGGGCTGCGGCAAGACCGTCACGGCGATGACCGTGCTCAAGCTCATCGCCATGCCGCCCGGCAGGATCGTTGCGGGATCGATCCTCTGGCAGGGGCGCGACATCGTCCCGCTCCCTGCGGAGGCGATGCGCGCGATCCGCTCGAAGGAGATCGGCATCGTCTTCCAGGAGCCGATGACCTCGCTGAACCCGGTCTACACCGTAGGCGAGCAGATCGCCGAGACGATCCGCCTGCACGAGGGCCTGGGCAGGCGGGCGGCGCTGGAGCGCGCCGGCGAGATGCTCAGGCTCGTCAACATTCCAAACCCGCACCGGCGCGTGCACGACTATCCGCACCAGTTCTCGGGCGGCATGCGCCAGCGCGTGATGATCGCCATGGCGCTCGCCTGCGCTCCGAAACTGCTCATCGCCGACGAGCCAACCACGGCGCTCGACGTGACGATCCAGGCCCAGATCCTCGACCTGATGGCCGAGATGAAGGAGCGGCTCGGCATGGCGGTGATGCTGATCACCCATGCCATGGGCGTGGTCGCCGAGACGGCGCAGCGCGTCGTCGTCATGTACGCCGGCAAGGTCGTCGAGGAAGCGCCGGTCGAGGAACTCTTCGGCAACCCGCGGCATCCCTACACGCAGGGGCTGATCCGCTCGATCCCCCGAATCGACCTCGCGGCGACGCACAAGCTGCGGCTCGAGGCCATCCCCGGCACGGTGCCGAGCCTGCTCGATCCGCCCCCGGGCTGCCGCTTCGCCGCGCGCTGCCGGCATGCGACGGAGGCCTGCCGCCTGGCCGAGCCTCGCTTGCGCGAGGTCGCACCCGGCCACCACGTCGCCTGCATCCTCGCATGAGCGACGCGCCGCTCACGCCCGGCAGCCCGCTGCTTGACGTGAAGGGCCTCGTCAAGCGGTTCCCGGTCAAGGGCGGGATCCTGCGCCGAACCGTCGATGAGGTGCATGCTGTCTCCGGCGTCAGCTTCTCGGTCGGCGCTTCGGAGACGCTCGGCCTCGTCGGCGAGTCGGGCTGCGGCAAGTCGACGACGGGGCGGCTGATTCTCCGGCTGATCGAGCCGACCGCAGGCGAGGTCTGGTTCCAGGGGCGGAACGTCACCGCGCTCGAACGGAACGCGCTTGGTTCGCTCCGGCGCGACATGCAGATCATCTTCCAGGACCCCTACGCCTCGCTCAACCCGCGCATGACGGTGGGTGCGATCATCGGCGAGGCGCTCGTCATCCACCGCCTCGCCAGGAGCCAGCGCGAGATCGAGGACCGCGTGGTCGAGCTGCTCGAGACGGTCGGGCTGAAGGCCGACCAGATGCGCCGCTTCCCGCACGAGTTCTCGGGCGGCCAGCGGCAGAGGATCGGCATCGCCCGCGCGCTCGCGGTCTCGCCCAAGCTCGTGGTGTGCGACGAGCCCGTCTCGGCGCTCGACGTCTCGATCCAGGCGCAGGTGGTGAACCTGCTCGAAGATCTCCAGGCGAAGTTCGGGCTGACCTACATCTTCATCGCGCACGACCTCTCGGTGGTCGAGCACATCTCCGACCGCGTCGCCGTGATGTATCTCGGCAGGATCGTCGAGAACGCCACCGCTAAGGACCTCTACACGACGCCGCTCCACCCCTACACCGAGGCGCTGCTCTCCGCCGTGCCGATCCCCGACCCGACGATCAAGCGCACGCGGATGAGGCTCCAGGGCGACGTGCCGAACCCCCTTCGCCCGCCCTCGGGCTGCCACTTCCACACGCGTTGCCCGATCGCGAGGCCTGACCCGTGCGCGACCGCCGCCCCCGAACTCCGAGAGGCGCGGCCTGGCCACTGGGTCGCCTGCCACCTCAGGGGATAGATCGGTTTCCACACTGGTAGAAACCGCTCAGGGCATTTTATGCGAGCATCTTCACGCACACGGCTGCTTCCCGCCGTGTGCGATCCGCTCTAGGCGGCCTGCTCGACCTCGATGCCGAGATGGGCGAGGCAGTCGCCGCGCTCGCAGCGCGCCGGGTGGCGCTGGCAGACGACGACGCCCTCGCGCCTGAAGAAGCAAGGCGTGGGCGGGCGGGCCGGATCGTCAACGTAATGGACGCGGCCGCAGAGGTCGCCCTTGCGCACGGTGTCGCCGATCGCCGTCGCCGGCTCGAACACGCCCCCGTCGGGCGCGTAGACGAAGCAGGCCTGGTCCGGCACCTCGAACAGCCGCGTCGGGCGCGGCTCGGGCGAACCGCCCGCGATGATCCCGAGATGGCGGAGCAGCCGGATCAGCCCCTCCTCGCAGAAAGCAAGGCCCGCGCGGTTGAGCGACCCGCCGCCGCCGAACTCGCCGCCCAGCGCCGCCACACCGCGGCGCATCGCCGCCCCCGCCGAGAAGCGCGGATCAGCACCCTGGCGCCAGTGCAGCGAGACCGGCGCGCCGAAGGCACGGAGCGCGGCCATGCCGCGGGCGTTGATCGCTGGGTCTGGCCCCTCATGCGTCGAGGCGAAGGGCATGTACGCGAGCGAGGCGCCACCCGAGTGCAGATCATGGAACAGGTCCGCCATCGGGAACAGGACGCTGTCGACATAGTGGGCGATCTGTTGCGTCACCGTGCCGTCGGGTGAGCCGGGGAAGGCGCGGTTGAGGTTGCCGCCGTCGATCGGCGAGACGCGCGTCGCCGCCATCACCGCGGGCAGGTTGAGCGCTGGCAGCATGATGACACGGCCGCGGATCGTTCCGGGTTCGAGCTCACGGATCAGGTTGCAGAGCGCGATCTGGCCCTCGTACTCGTCGCCATGGTTGCCGGCGGTGAACAGCGCCGTCGGCCCCTCGCCGTTCTTCACCACAGCGACAGGGATGTCGATCATGCCGTAGGCCGACCGCGTCACCGAATGCGGCAGATGGAGCCAGTCGACCTGCTTGCCGTCACGGCCGTACTCGACCTCGGTCCAGAGACGCGTCTTCTGCTGCATCGGCCCTTTCCCCCCTCGCATCTGCCCGATCCTCGGGCGCGTCGCGCGCGCCTGCAAGCCAACAGTCGCAAACCCGGAGCCGCAAGCCTCAGGGGCGCAAGCGGTCCGTTGCGGGTGGGCCTGGGAGATGCTTTCATCGCGCAAACGACAGGGGGTTGGAAGACGGTGCGCCTCTTCGCAGCGACGCTCGCGACCGAATCGAACACCTTCGCGCCGATGCCGACGAGCCTCGCCGCTTATCGGGAGGGCGTCTTCCTCCGCCCCGGCGAACACCCCGACGATGCGCCGCTCATGTGCACCGCCCCGCTGTTCGTGGCGCGCCGCCGCGCCGCGGTGGAGGGCTTCACGCTGATCGAGGGGAGCTGCTTTGCGGCAAGCCCGGCCGGCACCACCAACCGCGCCGACTACGAGTTCATGCGCGACGAGATCCTCGGCCAGCTCGAGGCCGCCCACACCGCCGAGGACGGGCCGGTCGACGGCGTCCTGCTCGGCCTGCACGGAGCGATGGTCGCGCATGGCTATGACGATGTCGAGGGCGACATCGTCACGCGCGTCCGCGACATCGTTGGGCCTGAGGTCGTGATCGGCGTCGAGCTCGACCCGCACTGCCACCTGACGAAGCGGCGCGTCGCTGCTGCCGACATCACCATCCTCTACAAGGAGTTCCCGCACACCGACGTTGCCGAGCGCGCCGAGGAGGTGCTCGACCTCGTGCTCGCGACCCGGCGCGGCGCGGTCAGGCCGGTGACGAGCGTCTATGACTGCCGGCAGATCGGCTCCTACCCGACCACGCAGCCGCTCATGCGCGCCTTCGTCGACAAGGTGAAGGCGATGGAGGGCAGGGACGGCATCCTCTCGATCTCGATCGGCCACTGCTTTCCCTACGGCGATGTCGAGGAGCTCTCGGGGCGAATCCTTGTCATCACCGACAACGACAAGGCTAAGGCCGACGCCGTCGCGACCGCGCTCGGCGAGGAGTTCGTCGCGATGCGCGGGAAGACGGCGCCGCCCTACGAGACGGTCGAGGGCGGGATCAAGAGCGCGCGCAGCCACAACGGCGCTCCCGTCGTCGTGGCCGACCCGGCAGACAACGCCGGCGGCGGCGCGCCGTCGGACAACACCACCATCCTCAGACACCTGATCGAAACGGGCGCGGAAAGTGCCGCCCTCGCACCGATCTGGGACCCTGTCGCGGTGCGGCTCTGCTTCGATGCCGGCCTCGGCGCGACCTTCCCCCTCCGTTTCGGCGGCAAGGTCGCGCCCGCCTCCGGCCAGCCGATCGACGCGACGGTGACGGTCACGGGGCTTGCGCGCGATGCCTGGCAGAGCTTCGGGCCGACCCGGGTTCCGGTGGGCGACTGCGCGGCGATCCGGGTGGGAGGGGTCGAGGTCGTGCTGATCTCGAACCGGACCCAGGCTCTCGGGCTCGAAATCTTCCGCAACCTCGGGATCGAGCCGACCGAGCGCAAGATCATCGTCGTCAAATCGACCAACCACTTCATGGGGGCCTTTGGGCCGATCGCGTCGAAGGTGATCTACGTCGACAGCGACGGCCCGCTCGCGCGCGACTACCGCAGGCTTCCCTACGCGAAGGTCGCGCGGCCGATCTGGCCGCTCGATGAGGTCACGCATCCGGGCCTGATCCTCTAGGCGGAAGCGGGAGGAGAGCGCCGTGCGGGCGAAACGGAGGCGAAACGAGACTGGGAGAACCGAACGATGAAGACGACACGCAGGGCCTTGATGGGCGGGGCGGCCGCCGTCGTCGCCGCACCGGGAATCGTGCGGTCGCAGCCGCGGCCGCCGGCCAACCGGACGATCCGCGCCATCCTGCACGGCGACATCCCGACCTTCGACCCGATCTGGACGACGGCCAACATGGCCGCCAACCACGGCGCGCTCGTCTACGACACGCTCTGGGGCATCGACGAGAAGGTGACGCCGCAGCCGCAGATGGTCGGCCGCCACGGCTGGTCGGACGACAAGCTGACGCTGACGATGGAACTGCGCGACGGGCTCAAGTGGACCGACGGCACGGACGTGACCTCGCGCGACTGCGTCGCCTCGATCCGGCGCTGGGCGGCGCGCGACGGCGCGGGCCAGCACATGATGGAGCGCGTGGCCGAGATCTCGACGGGCGATGCGCGCACCATCCGCATCCGCTTCCGCGAGCCCTACGGCATCGCGCTCGACGCCATGGCCAAGACCTCAACGCCCTTTTGCTTTATGATGCGCGAGCGCGAGGCGCTGACCGACCCGATGCAGAAGATCGAGACCACGGTCGGCTCCGGCCCCTTCATCATGAACGAGCGCGAGACGCGCGCCGGCACGCAGTATGTCTATGACCGCAACCCGAACTACGTCCCCCGCAGCGAGCCCGCCTCGTGGATCGCCGGCGGCAAGGTCGCGCATGTCGACCGCGTGATCATCCTCAACGTGCCAGACGCGCAGACGCAGATCGCGGCGCTGCAGGCGGGCGAGATCGACTATGTCGAGACGCCGTCCGTCGACAACATCCCCGAGCTCGAGGCGGACCGCAACATCACGCTCGCGGAGCGTAGCCCGCTCGGCGACGTGGGCTGGATCAGGCTCAACTTCCTCCACCCGCCCTTCAACAACGTCAAGGCACGCCAGGCGGTGCTCTGGGCGGTCAACCAGGAGAACCACCTCAAGGCGAGCTTCGTCGACCCGCGCTACTACCAGAAATGCGGCGCCTTCCTCACCTGCGGCACGCCCTTCGAGAACGACGCGAACACGGAATGGTTCAGGAACGGCCCGAACCTCGACCGTGCGCGCCAGCTCCTGCGCGAGAGCGGCTACAACGGCGAGCCGGTGGTGCTGTTGCAGGCGACCAACATCCTCTACATGACGAACACGGCGCAGATCCTCGCCCAGGAGCTGCGCTCGATCGGCATGAACGTCCAGCTCGTGCCGATGGACTGGTCGGGCGTGGTGCAGCGCCGCGCCGTGCGCGCCGCACCGGCGCAAGGCGGGTGGAACATCTTCATCACCTCGGCCGACGGTCTTTCCTCCAGCAACCCGATCTGGGCCGCGGCGCATGCCGCGACCGGCGAGCGCGGCTGGTTCGGCTGGCCGTCGGACGAGCGCCACGAGCAGCTCCGCAACGCCTGGGTCGCCGCGCCCGACCTCGCGACACGGCAGAGGATCGCGCGCGAGATGCAGGAGAACGCGTGGAACTTCGTCCCCACGGTCTATTACGGGCAGTGGAAGCGCCCGGTCGCGCACCGGCGCAACGTCACCGGCTGGATCGCGACACCGGGCTGCGTGCCGTTCTGGAACGTGCGCAAGACCTGATGCCGCGCGCGCCGCGCCTGCCGTCCCGCCCGCGGGCGGGGCGGCGGGGCGGCCGCGTCCTGAGGGAAGGCCGGTGCTCGCCTACATCATCCGTCGCCTGATCGCGACCATTCCGGTGATGCTGCTCGTCGCCGTCATCGTGTTCCTGCTCGTGCATCTCGCCCCCGGAGACCCCGCGAGCGTGATCGCGGGCGACAACGCGACGTCCGACCAGATCGCCGCGATCCGCGCAGCACTCGGGCTCGACGAGCCGCTCTGGGTGCAGTTCGCGATCTGGATCGGCAACGTGCTGCGCGGCGACCTCGGCACCTCGCTGTTCTGGAACCAGCCCGTCTCGACCCTGATCCTGCAGCGGGCGGAGCCCACCATCTCGCTCGCCGCCACGACGCTTCTGCTCGCCGTCACCATCGCCATCACGCTCGGCGTGCTCGCTGCCTGGAAGGCGGGCACGGGGCTCGACCGTGCGGTGATGGGGCTCGCCGTCACGGGCTTCTCCGTTCCGGTCTTCGTCGTCGGCTACCTGCTCGTGTTCGTGTTCGCGATCCAGCTCCGCTGGCTGCCCGTCCAGGGCTACCGGCCGATCGCGGAGGGGCTCTGGCCGTGGTTCGAGCGGCTGATCCTGCCCTCGGTCGCGCTCGGGCTTGCCTATGTCGCGCTGATCGCGCGCATCACCCGCACCACCATGCTCGAAGTGCTCGCCGAGGACTATGTGCGGACGGCCGAGGCGAAGGGTGTCGCGACCCGCCCGATCCTGCTGCGCCACGCGCTCAAGAACGCCGCTGTGCCGATCGTCACCATCATCGGCATCGGCGTCGCACTCCTGATCGGCGGCGTCGTCATCACCGAGACGGTGTTCAACATCCCCGGCATCGGGCGGCTCGTCGTCGATGCGATCGCACGGCGCGACTACCCGATCATCCAGGGCGTGATCCTCGTCTTCTCCGTCGTCTATGTGCTGATCAACCTCGCCGTCGACATCTCCTACACATTCTTCGACCCGAGGGTACGCTATTGATGGCGCGCCGGCGATGACAGCCGCGGCCACCGAGGCGGCGCCGCTCGCCGCAGCCGCCGCCGGCGGGTTCCGCCGCTTCGCCCGACGTAACCCGACCATCGTGGTTGGCGGCGCGCTTCTATGCCTGATGGTGGTGGTCGCGCTCGCCGCACCCTGGATCACCGGCGACCCCTTCGCCGTGGCCCCGGTGAACCGGCTCAAGCCGCCCGACCTCGCCGACTTCTTCGCCCCGGGCAAGACCGACCGTTTCGGGACCGATCATCTCGGGCGGGACGTCTTCGCGCGCACCGTCCATGGCGCGCGTGTCTCGCTCATCGTCGGCATCGCGGTGGCCCTCCTCTCGACCTCGGCCGGGCTCGTCATCGGCCTCGCCGCCGGCTATTTCCGCGCCGTCGATGCCGTGATCATGCGGGTGATGGACGCGCTGATGTCCATCCCCGCGATCCTGCTCGCGATCGCGCTTGTGGCGCTCACGCGCGGCGGCGTCGGCATTGTCGTCTTCGCCATCACCGTGCCGGAGATACCGCGCGTGGTGCGGCTCGTTCGCGCCGTGGTGCTGACGGTGCGTGAGCGGCCGTTCATCGACGCGGCGGTCTCCGTCGGCTCGCGCCCGCGCAAGGTGATCCTCCGCCACATATTGCCGAACACGATCGCGCCGCTGATCGTTCAGGCGACCTATATCTGCGCCTCGGCGATCCTGACGGAGTCGGGGCTCTCCTTCCTCGGCGCCGGCGTGCCGCCCGAGATCCCGACCTGGGGCAACATGATCGCGCAGTCGCGGCTGTTCCTCTCCCGCGCGCCGTGGACGATCTTCTTCCCCGGCGCCTGCCTCGCCATCGTCGTGCTCGCGATCAACCTGCTCGGCGACGGCCTGCGCGACCGGCTCGACCCGAGGCTCGCGCGGCGGATGCGCTGATGAGCGAGGCGCGCCCGCTGCTCGAGGTCGAGGACCTGCGCACGCATTTCTTCACCGTCGACGGCATCACCCGCGCGGTCGATGGCATCTCCTTCACGGTCGCGCCTGGCGAGACGCTCGGGATCGTCGGCGAATCGGGCTGCGGCAAGTCGGTCACCGCGCTCTCGATCCTCAGGCTCCTGCCCGCCCGGATCGGCCGGATCGTCGGCGGCAGCGTCAGGTTTGAGGGCACGGACCTGCTCGGCCTTGACATCGAGGCGATGCGCGAGATCCGCGGCAACCGGATCGCGATGATCTTCCAGGAGCCAATGACGAGCCTCAACCCGGTCTTCACGATCGGCGAGCAGATCGCGGAAGCCGTGCGCATCCACCAGGGCGCCTCGCCCGCGGCCGCGCTCGCGCGTGCGGAGGAGATGCTGACGCTCGTCCGCATCCCCGACGCGAAGCGCCGCCTCGGCGACTATCCGCATCAGTTCTCGGGCGGGATGCGCCAGCGCGTAATGATCGCGATGGCGCTCTCCTGCAACCCGAAGCTCCTGATCGCCGACGAGCCGACCACGGCGCTCGACGTCACCGTCCAGGCGCAGATCCTGAAGCTCATGCTCGAACTGAAGGAGCGGACGGGCGCGGCCGTGATGCTGATCACCCATGCGCTGCCGGTCGTTGCGGAGACGTGCCAACGTGTGATCGTGATGTATGCGGGGCGGATCGTCGAGACAGCCGAGGTGACCGAGCTGTTCGACCGGCCGCTTCACCCCTACACGCGCGGGCTGATGGCCTCGATCCCACGCCTCGGCCTCGCCGCGCGGCAGCGGCGGCTCGCCGAGATCTCCGGCATCGTGCCCGACCTGCGCAGGCCCGTCATCGGCTGCGCCTTCGCACCCCGCTGCGCGCTTGCCGATGACCGCTGCCGCACCGCGCCGCCGCCGCTCGCCGACCATGGCGGCGGCCACCTGGCCGCGTGCTGGAAACCGGAGGTGATGGCGTGACCGCCCCCATCATCACGCCTGTGCTCGCCGCCGAGGGGCTCACCAAGCATTTCCCGGTCGAGCGCGGCATCCTCCGCCGCGCCGTGGCCTGGGTTCGGGCGGTCGATGGCGTCGATTTCGCGATCGCACCGGGGGAGACGCTCTGCCTCGTCGGCGAATCGGGCTGCGGCAAGTCCACCGTCGCGCGGCTCGTTCTCAGGCTCATCGCGCCGACCTCGGGGGCGATCCGGCTCGGCGGCACCGACATCACGCGGCTCTCCGAGGCGGAGATGGCGCCCTTCCGCCGACGCATCCAGATGGTCTTCCAGGACCCCTACGCCTCGCTCAACCCGAGGCTCCGCGTTGGGCAGATCGTCGGCGAGCCGCTCGAGAACTTCGAGACGCTCTCCTCGGCAGAGCGTGCCGAGCGCGTGGGGGTGATCCTCGCCAAGGTGGGCCTGAGGCCGGAGGCGGCGAACCGCTTCCCGTTCGAGTTCTCCGGCGGGCAGAGGCAGAGGATCGGCATCGCCCGCGCGCTCGCGCTCAGGCCCGACCTCATCGTCGCCGACGAGCCGGTCTCGGCGCTCGACGTCTCCGTCCAGGCGCAGGTCCTGAACCTCCTGATGGATCTCCAGGAGGAGTTCGGCCTCGCCTTCCTGTTCGTCAGCCACGACCTTGCGGTGGTGGAACATATCGGCCACCGGATCGCGGTGATGTATCTCGGCCACATCGTCGAGATCGGGCCGAAGGACGACGTTCTCTCCGCCCCGCTTCACCCCTACACCCAGGCGCTCATCGCCGCCGCCCCGGTGCCTGACCCGCGGGCGCGGCGCGACCGCCTCGTGCTCGAAGGCGACGTCCCGAGCCCGCTCAACCCGCCCCCGGGCTGCCGCTTCCACACGCGCTGCCCCGTCGCCATGCCGCGCTGCCGCGAAGAGGAGCCGCGCCTGCGCGAGGTCGCGCCCGCACGGCGCGCCGCCTGCCACCTGCTCGACCAGCGATGAGCGTGCTCGCGCGGCTCGGCGTCGCACGGGTGATCAACGCCGCCGGCACGCTGACGCGGCTCGGCGGGCGGCCGATGGCGGCGGAGGTCGCGGCCGCGATGGCCGAGGTCGCCGGTCTCTCGCTCGACATCGCAGCACTTCAGGCGGCTGCGGGAGAGCGGATCGCCGACCTCCTCGGCGCCGAGGCGGCGATGGTCACTACCGGTGCCGCGGCGGCGATGACGCTCGCCGCCGCCGCCTGCCTCTGCGGCACCGACCGCGCGCGCATCGCCGCGCTTCCCTTCGCCGATGGCTTTCCGAACGAGATCCTGCTCCCCCGCACGCACCGGACGATGTATTCGCGCGCTCTCGCCGCGGCCGGAGCGCGGCTCGTCGACATCGGCCACAACGACCGCGGCACGGGTGCCGGCGTGCGCGGCCTTGAGGCCTGGGAGATCGCCGCCGCGCGGACGGAGCGCACCGCGGCCTTCGCCTTCACCGCCACACCGGAGACGATCGCGGCCCTGCCTGCCGTAGCGGCGGCGTGCCAGGCGCTTGCTCTCCCGGTGATCGTCGATGCGGCGGCGCAACTTCCGCCGCGCGCGAACCTCCGCGCTCTGATCGCGAGCGGGGCCGATCTCGTCTGCTTCTCTGGCGGCAAGGCGATCGGCGGCCCTCAGGCCTCCGGCATCCTCGCCGGCCGTGCCGGGCTCGTCGCCTCGGCGCTCGGACAGGCGCTCGACATGGACGTGACCGAGGAGGTCTGGGCGCCGCCGCCGCTGCTCGGCGCCCGCTTCGCCGAAGGCCCGCCGCCGCACGGCCTGGGCCGCGGCTTCAAGGCCGGCAAGGAGGAGATCGTGGGCCTCCTCGTCGCGCTCGAACGCTTCGCAGCAGGCGACGATCGCGCCGAGCGAGAGGCGATCGCACGGCGGCTTGGCGCGATCGCAGAGCGGCTCGCCGGGCTCGACGGTGTCGCCGCGACGGTCAGGGACGGGGCGCGCGCGCCGGTGCTCGCGATCGCGCTCAGGCCGCCAGCGCGGGCAGCCTCCGCGCTTGCCGCCCTCCGCGCGCATACCCCACCCGTCCACGTTGGCGAGCGCCAGGTCGCCGAGGGCGTTCTGCTCGTTGATCTCCAGTCCGTCGCGGAGCCGGACGATGCCGTCCTTGCTGGCGCGCTCGTGGCGGCGGTGTCGGGCTGAGCCGGCTCAGCGGATCGGCACGGAGGCAGCGTTCTCTGGGCGGAGTTCGGCTTCGGCCGGGATCGCGCCGTGGTTCGCGAGCATGTAGGCGACGATCGCCCATTTCTCGTCGTCGGTCAGCTTCGTCGGGTCGTCGAACGGCATCATCATCTGGTTGTACTCGAAGAGGCCGAGCGCGGTCTCGAAGCGCGGGATCTTCGCGCCCTGGCCCCAGATCGGCGTCTGATAGCCGGCGCCGGCGCGGCCGTCATCGCCGTGGCAGACGGCGCAGGCCTCGGCGTAGAGGCGCGCGCCATCGCTCACCTGCGCGCTTCTCGGGCCGGCCGCGGAGGCGCCCGCCGTCACCAGGGCGAGCACAGCGGTCATCACTGCAAGACACATCGTTTCCTTCCGATCAGAGAACGAGGGAGCGGGCGCCGAGCCGAGCGCGTCGGCCCGGCGCCCGGCGTGTCAGACCACCTCGACGCGGAACTTCGGGATCGCACAGTTCGCCATGCCGAGCGTGTTGAGCGGCACCGTCGCCGGCTGGCTCGTGCCGCTGTTGTCGGTCGTGCGCGTCTCGATCACGTGCTGGCCCGGGGTGGCGTTCCAGGGGATGTCGAAGCGCACCCAGGTGTATTTGCCGAGATTGGGCGGGCGGATCGTCGCCGGCTGCCAGGCACCGCCATCGATCCTCACCTCGACCGACCGAACCCCGTGCTGCGGTGCCCAGGCATAGCCGCGCAGAAGCTGCTGCCCGGCCGAGAGCCGCGGCAGCTCGCCGCGCTTGAGCGGATAGTTCGAAGGCACCGACGGCGACTTCTCGAGCACGAGCGGCACGGTGATGAAGGACTTGGGCGGCATCCAGGTGACCATCGGGCCCTTGATGTCCTCGGCCGTGACGCCGATGAACTCGTCGTCGGCGCTGAACTCGGGGCGCGCGTAGTCAGGCCCGATGAAGACCTCGCCGCGCGTATTCAGCCGGCACCAGACACGACGATCGGTGATGCGTATCTCGGTCAGCCACTTGATCGAGGCCGTGCCGCCCCAGCCCGGCACAACCATGCGCACCGGAGCGCCGTGGTCCGGCGTCAGCGGGTTGCCGTTCATCGCGAAGCAGACGCCCATGTCGTGCTGCAGGGCGACGACGTCGGCATAGGGCATCGGGCGGCCCATGTCATTGCCGTCGACGCCGGACCAGAACAGCACCGTCTTCGCATTCGGCTTCACGCCGACGCGGGCGAAGATCTCGCTCATCGGCACGTACTGCCACTCGGCCTGGCCGACGGCGCCGAGCACCCAGTTGCCGCCCGAGACCTGCTGGCCGGTGAGCCCGTCCTGCTCCCAGAACAGGGTGCGGCCGTTGCCGTGGCACTCCATCGTGGCGATGATCGTCCGCGACGGCAGCCGCAGGAGGTCCTCGTAGCCGAGCTCGATCGGCCGCTCGACCGAGACGCCGTGGATCTTGAGCTTCCAGTTCTCCTTGGCGAGCACCGGGCGCTGCTCGGCGGTCGGCGTCGGGTAGTGGTTGCGGACGTAGAACTCCTCGACCGGCGTCATGAAGGTCGTGAAATTCCAGGAGGTGCCGGAGCGGACGGTTGCGCCGATGTTCAGGACGCGGCTGTCGTCCTTGACGATGGCGCGGCGCGGCGCAGCCTGAGCGCGCGTCTCGCCCGGCGCGCCGAGAGCGCCGGCGGCAGCGAAGGCGGCGGCGGAGACGAAGAGCGCGCGGCGCTCGGTGTTGGTGCCCGCGCGCAGAACGCGCTGCGCCAGGCGGTCAGCTTCGGCGCGATGCCTCTGGTCGGACATGGCCGTTTCCCTCCCATGGTTCTCTCTGCCATGGTTCTCTCTGCGCCGGGGGATGCCAGTGCCAAGGGAAGGGTTCCATCATTCTGGAAGTCCCGCAAGGGGAATGTCCCGGCGTTCCCCTGAAAGCCCACGATCGACGCGGTCGCTTCACTCCCCTCAGAGTCGCTCTTGCCAGGAAAAAGGCGCTCTCAGAACGGCCCCCTCGCGATGACCAGGGCAGCGAAGCCGCTCGCTGCGACGATCCACGACACCCAATCTTTGGCCGAGTACACGATCGGGTCGTCGTGCATATAGCCACGCCACGTGGCGAGCCAGAGCCGTGCCTGCCAGAACAGCAGCAGCGGCACGCCGGCCCATAGAGCGGCGGCGCGCTCTTAGATCGCCATGGCCGCCTCACTGTGCAGATAGAGCGACAGGATGATTGCTGAAGCGAAACTGCTCGCCACGCCGAAGCAGACGAGGACGGGGAGGTCGCGCGTGAGATAGCCGCGCTTCGGCGCCGCCGTGAGCCCGCGGCCCTGCACGTCGAGCAGTTCGGATGTGCGCTTGATCAGGGCGAGGCTCAGGAAGAGGAACGACGCGAAGCCGAGGAGCCAAAGCGAAAGCGGGTGGTCGCTCGCCTCACCACCGGCGGCGATTCGCAGGCAATAGAGCACGGCAAGCAGGAACACGTCGACGAGCGGCCTCTCTTTCAGCCAGGTCGAATAGGCGAGGGATGCGGCCGCGTAGAGCAGCAGGAGTTCGACCGCTCCTGCCACGTGGCCGATGGCAAGACCAAGCATGGACAGGACAGCCGCAGCGGCCAGCGCGAGCGAGATCGACAACGCGCCGGAGGCCAGGGGGCGTCGCCGCTTGCGCGGGTGCGCCCTGTCGGCGGCGAGGTCGCTAATGTCGTTGACCAGGTAGATCGCCGAGGCGACGAGGGAGAAGGCCGTTGCGACCAGGGCGGCGAACACCCAGCCGCGCAGGTCGTCGATGGCTCCGGAGGCGAGGATCGGCACGAAGCAAAGCAGGTTCTTGACCCACTGGTATGGCCGGAGGCCGCGCCAGAGCGCTGCCCAGTGCGGCGAGGAGCCAGGAAAGGTGGCGATAACGGGAGCGAGCGCGGCTGCCTTCCGCTGCAGCGTCTCGCCGCCGCCTCCGACGATCGCTGCGCCGGCATGCTGCCAGACAGCGAGGTCGGTCCAGTCGTTGCCGGCATAGGCGAAGCCGCCTTTCCCGAACCGCTCGACCAGCGCCTCCGCTTTCGCCTGGCCCCGCAGATTGTGGCCGTCATGGCTGGCGACGACCTCGTCGAACAGCCCGAAATGCGCCGCGACCTTCTCGGCGATTGCCCTGTCCGCCGCTGTCGCGAGGATCAGACGCCGCCCCTGCCGCCGCCCGTCGGCAAGCCAAGCCAGGAAGTCGGAGCGCGCTGGCAGTAGTGCGGGATCAAAATGCCACCGGCTTGCGATCTCCTGTTTGAACCGTGCCTTGCCCGCCCACAACCAAGCGGGCGCAGCGAGGATCGCGCGCCAGTCGCGCGAAAAAACTCCGACTGAAC
>Ga0272446_1001673_pt1 | contig 31745 bp, 22 predicted proteins | sample YNPCB0061_FD_194587 | JGI IMG/M metagenome (GOLD analysis project Ga0272446, IMG submission 194587) | Hot spring microbial mat communities from Yellowstone National Park, WY, United States - YNP-CB-006-1 | ecosystem: Environmental > Aquatic > Thermal springs > Hot (42-90C) > Sediment | place...
CGCGGCGATGCGGAGCCGCCGCAACACGGCGAACTTCCGGGAGTATTTCAACTTCGACTGGAACAGCGTGATCGACACGCAGGACCAGACGGCATTCAACCGGCGGTTGAATCGGTATTAAGCGATGGGTAAGTCCAGCCGGGAGCGAGGAATAAGCTCCCGGTGCTAGGAAAAGTCTCGCGTCCCCGAAGCAGAGAATGTCTCGGGGACGCAGCATTTTTTTGTTTGTTTAGATGCGGTCGAGTTTCGCTAGCAGGTGGACCATCTCGATGGCGGCCAGGGCGGCCTCAAAGCCTTTGTTGCCGCTCTTGGCCCCGGCGCGGTTGATAGCTTGTTCGAGGGTGTCGGTGGTGAGGATGCCGAAGATCACTGGTACGCCACTTTCGAGCGCGGCCCGGGCCACGCCGGCCGCAGTCTGGCTAGCGACGTGGTCGTAGTGGTCGGTCTCGCCGCGAATAACCGCCCCTAGGGTGATGACGGCGGCGTAGCGTTTGGAGAGTGCCAAGCGTTGAGCGACCAGCGGGATTTCGAAGGAACCCGGCACACGCACTAGGTCGATGGCGTTGTCGGCGACCCCGTGGCGGCGTAGGCCATCCAGGGCACCGGCGACGAGATCCTCGACGATGGGTCCGTTGAAGCGAGCCGCGACCAGGGCAAAGCGTCCAGTAGGAGGGGCGAAATCGCCCTCGTGAACAACGGGCACGGTATTACTTCTCCTGACGTAGCTTTTCGAGGATTTTGCGAATCTTGGTTGCTTCCTCGGCGATGCGGAAGATGACGATCGCGATTTCGGAAACGATTCGGTCAACAAACACCAGCAAGATGGATAGGAGGATGGAGCCAAGGATGATCCCCAGTCCCACAACTGGTTGCTGAGCCATCATGAGCAGACCCATCAAACTGCCCAGCAACATCACGCCCAGGGCCGCAACAACCGTCAGCCAGAATAGGACGACTATGACAGTCGGAGAGATGAAGCTACGCAGCATCATGAAATCCATGAAGCCGCTGCGCTGCTTGGTCGGGGCGGGGCGTGAACGGCTGTCGTGGGGATCGAAGTCGTCGTCCTGCCGGTCAACGCGGATCCCGGTAGGCGCTGGGCTGCTGCTTACCTTGCTAGAGGTCGCAGGAAGGTCGAAGTCGTCCGCAGGTGCTGGCGTGGGCGTAGGCGCAGGGACAGAGACAGGCTCGGGGGTGGGGGTGGTATGGACCGGTGTCAGCGGTTTGCTGCCCGTGGGAGGAAAAAGTCCCTTGACGGAGGAAGCTTCCACCCACTTGGTGCCGCCTATCTGAAACACAAGGTCATGCGGTGAGAGTGCGCCCTCTTTGGCCAATTTTTTCAACTCGGCGGGAGAGATCGGACCGAATTGTTGACCATTCTTCGCATAATACCAATCCGCCATGGGCACCTTCTCCACCGGGAAAGGAGCGGTGAGCTTAGCCGAGATTCATGCTCATGAGAAATTCCGCATTGCTCTTTGTACGAGCCATGCGGCTCGTGAGCAACTCCATGGCGTCGGCCGGGTTCATGTCACTCAAGACTTTGCGCAGAGCATAAACACGTTTGAGTTCGTCGGGGTCCAGCAGCAGATCCTCGCGACGCGTGCCACTGCTATTGACATCGATGGCCGGCCAGATGCGTTTGTCGACGAGGCGGCGGTCGAGATGCACCTCCATATTGCCGGTGCCTTTGAACTCTTCGAAGATGACTTCGTCCATGCGGCTGCCGGTGTCGATGAGGGCAGTGGCCAGGATGGTCAGGCTGCCGCCTTCCTCGACGTTGCGGGCCGCGCCGAAAAACCGCTTGGGCTTGTGCAGGGCGGCTGCATCGACCCCGCCGGAGAGGATCTTGCCGGAGTGCGGTACCACGGTGTTGTAGGCTCGTGCTAGCCGCGTGATGCTGTCCAGCAAAATGACGACATCTCGGCCATACTCCACGAGACGTTTGGCCTTTTCAATGACCATCTCGCTGACCTGGACGTGGCGTTCGGCCGGTTCATCGAAGGTGCTGCTGATGACCTCGGTATTGGGGCCTTTGACGGTACGTTCCATCTCAGTGACTTCCTCGGGCCGCTCGTCAATCAGCAGCACGATGACGTAGCACTCGGGATGGTTCTTCAGCACGCTGGTAGCGATTTTTTGCAGAAGCACCGTTTTGCCGGTGCGTGGTGGGGCGACGATTAGACCGCGTTGCCCTTTGCCGATGGGGGTCATCAGGTCCATGACCCGCATGCTCAGCTCGGTGCCGACCGTTTCGAGTTGCAGGCGTTTGTTGGGATGCAGCGGCGTGAGGTCATCGAAAACGACCTTCTGCGGCAAGACGTCGGGGTTGTCGTAGTTGATCGCCTCGACTCGCAACAGAGCGAAGTAGCGTTCGTTTTCTTTGGGGGGGCGAATCTGGCCGGCCACCACCGCCCCGGTACGCAGGCCGAAGCGGCGAATCTGCGAGGGGGAGATGTAGATGTCGTCGGGGCAGGGCAAGTAATTGTAGTCGGGACTGCGCAGGAAGCCGAAGCCATCGGGTAGGGTTTCGAGGGTGCCCTCGCCAAACATCAAGCCATTCTGCTTAACGCGTTCCTTGAGGATCTTGAAGATGAGATCCTGTTTTTTGAGTCCGGAGTAGTCGGTCAACTGCTCTTCCTTGGCGATTTGCAGCAGTTGGGGCATGGTCATCGCCTGCAATTCGCTGATATGCGTACCGCCTTTTTTGACTTCTTCGTAGCGGTTGTTGATTTCCTGGTCGAAGCCTTGGAAATCGATCTCATCCGGGGAAAGATCGTCACTCTTGCCTTCGAGCTTGATGGGGGATTCGCGGCGGCTACGGGCCTCGGCCATGATGGCATCCTCACAAATAGGGACCGGGCGGTCCACAGACAAACAGATAGGTAGCAAAGAGGGTCAAACCAAGCGAACAACTTCCAGACAGGGCACAAAGACATACGGACCTTAGGAGAGGAACGGTTGGGAGGTCACCTGGAAACCCCACAAACGCAGCAGGTCATCCACCTGAGCCTGCAGGGTCTCCAACGACGCGTCGTTCATTATACTATGATTCGCGTAGGCCCGCTTCGAGGTCAAGGGCATTTGTGCCGCTTCTCGTGCCCGAAGGCTGGCCGCATCCCATCCCGAGCGGGCCTGGACCCGTTGCACTCTCACCTCCCAAGGCGCATCGACAAACACCACTCGATCGCATAGCCGATGCCAGCCGGCCTCGATCAACAGGGCCGCATCCACCACGACCAAAGGGGCTTGGCTGTGGCGAATCTGCTCCTCAGCGAGGCGGCGAATGTGCGGGTGAACGATGGCTTCCAAGGTCTGGCGTTTTTGGGGATCAGCAAACACGATGGCCCCCAGCTTGGCACGAGAAATTTCCCCCGTGTCGTCGCTGATCTCGGGGCCAAACGCTGCAAGGATCGGCTCACGCAGGTCGTGCAAAGCGGCATGTCCCAGAGCATCGGCGTCGATGACCTGGGCCCCGCGTCGCGCGAATAACTGGGCCACCGTGCTTTTGCCCGCGCCGATGCTACCCGTCAGGCCCACGAGGAACGGCTTTACCATTCGGCCACCTCCAGCCAATTCGGCCCCCGGGCCAGATCGACGACCAGAGGGACGCGGAGTTGCAACCGTTGGGCAACGGGCTGGATCATGGCTCGGCGGACGGTGTTGGCCAATCGCTCCAATTCCTCGGGGGGCGACTCGAAGACCAACTCGTCGTGGACTTGCAGCAACATGCGGGCTTGGAGCTTCTCCTCACGCAGGGCACGCCGCACTTCTAGCATGGCCAACTTGATAAGGTCGGCCGCGGAGCCTTGCACTTCCATGTTGATCGCCTCGCGTTCGGCGGTGTTGCGGTTCTGATAGCTGGAGTGGCTGCGGATGGCGTTGCGATCGAAATGCCGCCGCCTGCCCAGCAGCGTGGTCGTGTAGCCGTTGGCTCGTGTGTCGCTGAGGAGCTTGGCCTGATAGGCTTCGACCTTGGGATAGCGAGCAAAGTACGACGTGATAAAGCTCGCTGCCTCGCTCTTGGGGATTCCCAAACGCTGCGATAACCCCGCCGCCGAGATGCCGTAGATCACGCCAAAGTTGACCGTCTTGGCCATGCGTCGTTGCTCGGGCGTGACCGCGTCCAGGGGAACCTGGAAGATTTCGGCAGCGACGGCGGCGTGGATGTCGCGGCCCTCGGCGAAGGCTCCGCACAAGGTCTCATCCTGGCAAAAATGCGCCAGCAGGCGTAGCTCAATTTGCGAGTAATCGGCCGTCAGCAACACCCAACCCGGAGCAGGGATAAAGGCTTTACGGACGGCCTGGCCGTTCTCGCGGCGCACGGGGATATTTTGCAGATTGGGATCGGAGGATGAGAGCCGACCCGTGGCGGCGACGGTTTGATTAAAAGAAGTGTGCAGTCGTCCGGTGCGAGGATGCACTAACAACGGCAGAGCATCGACATACGTTCCTTTGAGTTTACTGATCTGCCGATGCTCCAGCACCTTGCGGGCCACCTCCGCCCCGGGCAGCCTTAAGGCCGCCAGTTTTTCTAACGATTCCTGATCAGTGCTCGGCTCGCCGGTTGTGCCGGTGCGGCCTTGCACGGGCAACTTCAACTCATCGAACAACACCGTGCGCAGTTGCGGCAACGAGGCGATATGAAACCGCTTGCCCGCCAGGCTGTAAATCTCCGTTTCGATGGCCTGGAGTTGCTCGGCCATCTCGCCGCTGAGTTGCTTCAGGTAGGGGACATCCAAGCCAATACCCGTCGCCTCCATCTCAGCGAGCACTTCGAGCAGGGGTAGTTCCAGTTCGTGATAGATCGCCCGCAGGGGGGTGTTATCTGGGCGTTGCAATTGCTCCTCCAGCAACTCGAGCAACCGCCAGGCCGCGTCTGCATCTTCGCCGGCATACTCGGCCACTCGCGACGTGGGCACCTGATCCATGGTGAGCTGTGGTTGTTTGGGCTTTTTTGTACCGATCAGATCGGTGATGGGGATCAGGGCATGATTCAGCAGCGTTCGAGCCATGTCGTCGAGGGAATGGCTGCGTTCGCCGGCGTGCAGCAGATAATGCGCGAGCATCGGGTCGCCATCGATCCCGGCAAGCGGCAGTCCAGCGGCCTGGAGGACGAGCAAATCAAATTTGATGTTTTGATTGGCCTTGGCGATGTGGGGATCGGCGAGGATTGGTCCGAGCTTGGCCCGCACTTCTTCGAACGACAACGTGGCGGAGCCAATCGGCCCACGAACCGGCAGATAATAGGCGTGGTTGGCTTGCCAACAGATTGCCAAGCCCACCAAGTCGGCCCGCAGGGCGTCCAGGCTGGTCGTCTCGGTGTCCAATACAAAGCGTCGCTGTTGGCGTAATTTTGCCAAGAAGGCATCCAACTTCTCCGAAGTGTCGATCAGTTCGTAGACTGGCAGCCACTCCCACAGCGATGGATTTGCTTGCGAATGCCGGGTCAGTTCCGATGCCGCGCTCGGAGCATTGGCTCCAAAGGGAAAGAGTTCCTCGCCGTCCAGCGCTGCTTGGCTGCTGTCCAACGGAGCAAACAACTCCGCTTGCACTCCCGGCGTCGGGGCCGAATCCACAAACGGAAACTCGCCGGCCCCTTCTCCCGCGCCCAAGGCGCGAATCTGGTTGGCCAGCGAGTTGAAACCCCACTCCTTGCACAAGGCAAGCATACGCGGCATGTCGATTGGTTGAACCCGCCAGGCTTCCCAATCCCATGCTAGTTCCACGTCGGTCTTCAGGCGTACCAGCTGACGTGTTTGTTCGAGTCGGCCGCGAAACTCTTCGAGGGCCTGGCGTTTTTTGCCGGTCACTTGGGAAAGATTGGCCAGCAGATGATCGAGGGTGCCAAACTCTTGCAAGAGCTTGGCCGCCGTCTTGACCCCAATGCCCGGTACGCCCTTGATGTTGTCCACGGAGTCGCCGACCAGCGTTTGCAGATCGACCACCTGATCGGGGCGGATCCCCCAATCTTCCAGCAATTCCACAGGGCCAAAGGCTTCTCGCTTGCGCAAGTTGTACAAACGCACCCGTGAAGATAATAGCTGTCGACAATCTTTGTCCGACGTGCAGAGATACACATCTAAATCGCGTTTCTCCCCGGCCAACGCTAGCGTCGCTAACAGATCGTCGGCCTCGTAGCCTTGGTGAGTTAAGACGGGCACCCGCAAAGCCTGCAGCGCGGAGAGGATCAGCGGGATCTGCAGTTGCAAATCTTCTGGGGGAGGCTCACGGTGGGCTTTGTATTCCGGATCGATCTCCGAGCGGAACGTCGGACCCGGTAAATCAAACGCCACCACCAAGTAGGTCGGGTTCAGGCTGCGTAAATACAAAATGTCCCGGAGAAACCCATATAGCGCGTTGGTGGGTAGACCCGAGGGGCTGGTCATACCCCGGATGGCATGGAACACCTGGAAGATGAGCGAGTGCGCATCCACGGCATACAGGGTTCCCGCACTCATGCCTTTAGGTCTCGATGGTTCCAAGAACGGGCGATCAGACAAGACACTGCAAAGAGATCCTCAACGAAGGGAATGGACGAACAGAAACAGCCGAGTTGCTAACTCCTTCCCGCAACCTCTATCATCGTGCTACTGCACACTTAGGTGGCCGACTCCAACTTACAAAACATCCCCTAACCCAGTCAAGATGACGCTTTTTCTGACCAACTCTGCTTGCCAAGGAAACACGGGTAGAGAAATGGCCGACGGCCTCGAGTCTGACCGCCAGAAGGAAACGGCTTCTAGCCGTCCCTTTTGCTGGGGGCTTTGACACGCTCCAGTAGAGAGAGTTGGCCGGGGGCCGCCGCATGGCTCGGATCCATCGTTAAGAAAATCGGTGGTTTGCAGCGCAGGTGAACTGGTCTGACATGCTAAGCAAAATGTCCCCTTGGGCATCGGGTGCGTCAAGTGCTAGTGGCAAGGCAGCGTTCGATTGACACGGCGGGGGCGTTTGCACTAGCCTAGAATTCATGTCCTTTTGGAGAAGCGTTACGAGCTTGCGAAGTGGGATGAGGTTTCTGCCGTGTCCATCCGCCCAGTGATTGGCGTCGCAACACAGACGCTAGCTGCGATTCCAGGCAAGCTGCCCGATTGCTGGGTGATGGGGCAAACGTATGTGCGTGTCCTGGCTCGCCTAGGTGCTTATCCTTTGCTCGTGCCTTTGCTGCCGCACGACCAGACCACCCTGGCGGGCATTTATCAGTTGCTCGATGGGATTTTTCTAACCGGGGGCGTGGATATGGACCCGGCCAGCTACGGCGAAGCGCGACACGAACGCTGCGATACACCCGATCCCGACCGCGATTGGACCGAGATGCAACTGATCCGCTGGTCGTTGCGGGATGGCAAACCGATTCTCGGGGTTTGTCGCGGCGTGCAGGTCATCAACGTCACCTGCGGCGGTTCGCTCTATCAGCACCTGCCCGAGATGTTGCCCACGCTTAAGCATGACTATTTCCCCCATCCTGCCAACACCTTTTCACGCGATTATCTGGCTCATGAGGTGTACATCGAGTCAGGCACTTTGACCGCTCAATTCCTCGGAAGCCAGACGTTAGCGGTCAACAGCATGCACCATCAAGGCATCAAAAAGCTGGCCCAGGGGCTGCGGCCAACCGCCTACGCGCCCGACGGCCTGATCGAGGGAGTGGAGGGGCCGCGTGGCTTTGTGGTGGGGGTACAGTGGCATCCCGAGGAATTGGTCGAGAACTACGAACCGCAGCGACGGCTTTTTAGCGCCTTTCTCGATGCCTCGGGAGGTTATAAAAGTGCCGCCTCGCGTTAGCGACCGATCGGCCTAGTGGGAGAGTCCGTGCGTCGCGTTTTTAGAATCTGCGGCCCGCGATCTCCTCGGGGACGCAGCCAAATGATTTTGTGACACGTCCACATTTCTGTGTGACGCACCCCAATGGCGAACCAAGCCAACCACGTCAACCATTTCTCGGAGAAGCACAGCGGCCCACTCATGAAGTCGGCACGAGGGGTAGGCTGGTACGTTGGCCGGTGCCTCCTGTTGGTAGCAAGGCCAGGGGCGTCGGCTCGATGCTAACCGGAACCGCCTTGAAGGCTGGCGTCTTGGATTGGGGATCGACCTCGGTCGGTACCAGCACGTTGGCCTCGGGCAAGTACATGGCGACGTTGCCCGCCCGGATGTCATACTCGCGCACGAGGATGTTGTGCATCACGCCGGCTTTGCTACGAATCGTTACTTTTTGATTGATCTTCAAGCCTAGCCGCTCGATGTCGGCCCGGTTCATCAGCACGATGTCGCGGCGTTCCTGTGCGCGGTAGATGTCCTGCTCCTCGTAGACTACGGTGTTGAACTGTCCTTCGGAACGAATGGTCATCAGGCGTAATTCGCCCTCGGCACGCTCGGGCAGGGCCACGGCTTTGAAGTGTGCCTTGCCGTCGGCTGTGGGAAACTGTGGGGTGTGAAAGATGCGGCCCGGGATGGTGAACTCGCGTTTGGTTTGGTCGATGCGGGCTAACTCCTGCCAGCCGGGCACTACCTGGGCGATCATTTCGCGCACCTGACACAGCCGACTCAGAGCAGCGAAATCGACCGGCGAGCGCTCGCCCAACACCCGTCGTGCCAACTCGGTAATCACCTGCGTCTCGCTCCGGGCCAACGCTTGCCGCGCCTGGCCCCCGTCGCTCAGCCGCACATAATTGAACATTGACTCCTGCGTGGTCGGCTGCGGCTCCTCGTCGCGAGCCAGTACCGGCAAGATGATGGTCTCGCGAGCCAGGCCATGGGCGTGCCCAGTGTTGAGTGTCGTATTTAGATAGGTAATCTGCTCCAGGCGGGCGATGGCCCGCTTGGCAAAAGCCGAGTCGGGGTTGGCTCCGTAGAGATTGCCGCCTAGGCAAAAAGCCGTCCGCATGGTGCCAGCCTCGGCGGCCTTCATACACCCCATCGTGTCCAGGCCAGGCGAGCGGGGCAGGCTCACCCCTAGATGCGTCTCGAGATTCTCCAAGATCGACTTTTTCAGCTCGGGCGTCACGCCTACCGATCCCATCGCCTGCACGTTGCTGTGGCCACGGATCGGCAACAATCCGGCATGGGGTCGGCCGACCATGCCGCGTAGCAGGGCGAGATTGACGATGGCCCGGACGTTGTCCACCCCATGCAGATGATGCGTGATGCCCATAGTCCAGCCAAACACCGCTGACTTGGCCTTGCGGTAGCGTTCGGCCACCTCGATGATCCTTTCTTTGGCCACTCCCGAAGCGGCAACGAGTTTGTCCCAGGGCGTGCCTCGGGCCTGAGCCTCGAAGGTTTCATAGCCGGCCGTTGCTTGCTCGATGAAGGAGCGATCAACGGCGTTTTGCTCGATGAGATGCTTGGCAATCCCGACGATCAAGGCGATGTCGCCGCCAATATGCGGCTGGACATAGAGGCTAGCGATGGGGGAGCCAAACAGCAGCGACCAGACATCGCTGGGCACGCTGAAATTGACCAGGCCGATCTCGCGCACGGGGTTGATGACGATCACCTCGCCGCCACGGCGACGAATGTTCATAAACGTCCGCATCAGCCGCGGGTGATTGCTGGCTGGATTGCCGCCGATCAGAAAAAACAACTCGGTCTTTTCGACATCCTCCAGCGTGACCGTGGCCGTCCCGGTCCCGAGCGATTGGCTCAGGCCAACCCCGGACGCCTGATGGCAATAGAACGAACAATTATTAACATAGTTGGTGCCAAACAGCCGAGCGAACAATTGCAACAGAAAACCTGCTTCGGTGGACGAACGGCCGCTGGCATAGAAGAAAACCTCCTCCGGGGAGCAAGCACGCATTTGGCGAGCGATGCGTTCGAGGGCTTCTTCCCAGTCGATGACCCGGTAGTGCGTGTCGCCCTGCCGCGCCAGCAGCGGAGTAGCGATGCGGCCGCACCACTCCAACTCACGCGGCGACAGGCTAGCCAGTTGGGCGATGGAAAACTTCTCGAAGAAGGCCGGCTCCAGCCCTTTTTGCATGTCGGCGACCATAGCCTGCAGCGATTTTTTGCACACCTCGGGCCAGTGGCCAGCCTCGTTGCGCATGCCGCCGAGTTGTCCGCCCATGCCCAAGGCACAGGTTTTACAGGCATTTTTGGAGCGCATGGCACGCCACAGTTGCCAAGGACCCACCTTCCAGGCTTGTCTCAGGGTATAGAGAACCGCAGCCCAACCACCGCCCGATTTCATGCGTCTCATGATCCTGCCCTCCACAAGATTTACTCTATCCGCTCCCGTGTGTCAGGGCGAACAAGAAAGCAGCTCATGAGGCTGTATTTTACACCAATGCGGTCATTTGTACCAAACGCTTACGTTTCGTTGGAGAATAGGAGCATCCGATCAAGGCACGCCAGCCTGCTTGGACCGTTTGAATTGGCTTCAACGACAAAACCGGATCGTGTCGTGGAAGGCAGATGACGGGTGGACTGGCATCAGGACTGGCAGAGCCGCTATCCATACAGTAGAAGCAAACGGAGAGTAGGGGATGAGCGACAAGCGGCGGGTGGTCATTGTCGGGGCTGGTCCGGGTGGTTTGGCCTGTGCCCTATTGTTAGCTAAAGCGGGCGTCCCCACCACCGTTTTGGAACGGCAAGGCACGGTTGGTGGGCGGACTTCCAACTTTGGTGGCCAGGGCTTCACCTTCGACCTGGGGCCTACCTTCTTTCTTTATCCCCGCGTCTTGCAAGAAATCTTCCAGGCCGTCGGCCGTGACCTCTTTCGCGAAGTGCCGATGGTCCGCCTCGACCCGCAATATCACCTCGTGTTTGGCTCCGGTGGAGAGTTGCGTTGCACCCCCAACGTCGAAGCCATGACCCAGCAAATCGCCCAACTCGACCCCGAGGACGCCAAACAATTTGGCCGCTTCCTCACTGAAAACCGCGAGAAACTCGCTCGCTTCCGACCTGCCTTGGAACGACCCTTCCTCGGCCTGCGTGATGTTTTGACCTGGGACATGATCAAACTCATGCCGCTGCTACGGCCGTGGCTGTCGCTGGATGAGGAGTTGTCGCGGTATTTTCGCGATCCGCGGGTGCGACTGGCGTTGTCGTTCCAGTCGAAATATCTGGGCATGTCGCCTTTTCAGTGCCCGAGCTTGTTTTCCATTCTTTCCTTTCTCGAATATGAACATGGCGTCTGGCATCCGATGGGTGGCTGTGGGGCCGTCAGCCGCAAAATGGCCGAAATTGCCCAGGAGTTGGGAGCCGAGATTCGCTTAAATGAAGATGTGACGCAGATTCTGTTTGAGGGACGTCGAGCCGTCGGCGTGCGTACCTCCCAGGGCGAATACCGCGCTGACGCTTTGATTATCAACGCCGATTTCGCTCGGGCCATGACCCGGCTGATTCCCAATCATCTGCGGAAACGTTGGACCGATCAAAACTTGGCCAAGAAACGCTTCAGCTGTTCGACGTTTATGTTGTATTTGGGAATCGAGGGGATCGAACGAGACGTGGCCCATCACACGATTTTTATGAGCAAAGATTACGAGCAAAACCTACGCGACATCGAAACCGTGCATCGCCTGAGCGAAGACCCGTCGTTTTATGTGCAAAATGCCAGCGTCACCGATCCGACTCTCGCGCCGCCAGGCCACAGCACCCTCTACATTCTGTTGCCGGTGTCGCATCAACATCCCAACATCGATTGGGAGATTGAGACACCGCGTTATCGCGCCTTGGCCTTACGGCAATTAGAAAAGATTGGCCTGCACGACGTAGAAAAGCGTATCCGCTGGGAACGCATCGTTAGCCCTGCCGACTGGGATGCCGGCTATCAGATTCATCTGGGGGCGACGTTCAATTTGGCGCACAATCTGGGGCAGATGTTGCACCTGCGACCACGCAACCGTTTTGAGGAATTTGCGGGCGTGTATCTGACGGGCGGCGGCACCCATCCAGGCAGCGGCTTGCCCGTGATTTACGAATCCGCACGCATCACCACGCGGCTGTTGTTGCAGGATTGGCAACTGCCACATGATCATTGTAAAGTACCAGCCTGATCACGCACGCTGTAAACTAACAGGCTGTAAAGTGACAGCTTGAACAAGCACGTTCTGGGAGAGAGGATTCATGGCAGCACGGGCGGGACGGATCGGCATCGTCGGTGGGGGGCTGGGCGGACTGGCGGCCGCCTGTGTCCTGGCGGCTCGCGGTTATCCAGTGACCCTGTTTGAACGCAACTCTTGGGCCGGTGGCAAAGCCGCCGTCCTCGAACGCGACGGCTTCCGCTTTGACATGGGGCCGACCATCTTGACGTTACCCAGCGTGTTGCGACGCATCTTTGCCGAGGCCGGCAAAAAACTCGAGGATTACCTCACCCTCGTCGAGTGCCAGCCGCAGTGGCGTTCCTTCTTCGAGGGGGGCGGCGTACTCGACTTGGTCGCCGACAAACAGGCCATGAAGCACAACCTCGAGCAGTTTGCCCCGGGTCAGAACACTGCTGCCGGCTACGACAAATTTCTCACCTTTGCCGAACGCCTGCATCGCATCAGCGATCGCTTCTTCTTCTGGAAGTCGATCGGCTCAATCTGGGACATGATGAACTGGAAGAGTATGCTCGATCCGGCCATGCTCCGCGATGTTCTAGCCATGAAGATGGGTAGCACGGTGGCTCAGGTGGTGCGGCAACATGTGCCCGAAGCCCGCGTCGCCCAGATGATCGACCACTTTACGCAGTATGTCGGCTCGTCGCCGGACAACTCTCCGGCGGTGCTGTGCGGCATTGCCCATATGCAAACGCAAGAGGGGATCTGGTATCCGATCGGTGGCACGGGGGCCGTGCCTCGGGCGTTGGTGCAATTAGCCGGCGAGTTGGGCGTCGAGATCCGCACTGAGACGGGCATCAAGCAGATTCTCCGCGACGAAGCCAGCCGTCGCGTCACCGGTGTCGAAACCGAAAGCGGTGAGAAAATCGAACTAGCGGCCGTCGTCTCCAACGCCGACAGCGTGCGGACGCATCGCGAACTGCTGGCGGGCAGTACGGCGGCTAAAAAGTTCGAAGGCCGACGCACGTATGAACCAGCCTGCTCGGGGGTGGTGCTGTATCTGGGGCTAAAAAAAGCCTACGATCATGTGGCGCATCACAATTTTATTTTTTCCCGTGATCCCCACGAGGAGTTCGACGCCATCTATAACAAGGGCATCCCCGCACCCGACCCGACGTGCTATGTGTGCGCGCCGTCGCGAAGCGAGCCGGCCGTCGCCCCCGAGGGCGGCGAGGCACTGTACATTTTGGTCCACACGCCTTATTTGCGTCCAGGCCACGATTGGCGCAAAATATTGCCCGAGTATCGCCAGGTCATTCTCGACAAGATGAAGACCACCGGCGGCATGCCCGATCTTGAAGAACGTATTGTCACCGAGGGGTCGCTTACTCCGCAAGACATCCACAATCGTTACGGCGTTCTCGACGGTGCCATTTATGGCTTGGCCAGCCATGGGGCTTACTTCGGGGCGTTCAAGCCGGCCAATCGCAGCCCTGACTTGCACGGATTGTACCTAGCCGGAGGGGCCGCTCATCCTGGCCCGGGTATGCCGATGGTGCTGATGTCCGGCTGGATTGCGGCTGACACGCTAGACAAGGACGAAGTGGTTGTTCGCAGCTGCCCGCGAAGTGCGGTGGCCCAGACAGCAAACGCAGTGAGTGTCAGCGTGTCGAACACGCCGCCAACTGCTCTGAACCGCACCTCGAGTGCCGGGTCGATCCCGAATGAGTCGAACCCCGTTGCGACGCAGCTGGTCGTGACGCAGCCGGTGCCTCTGCCCAAGCGGATACCTTGGCGGGTTCGCTTGCTGGTGCCCTATTTCCGTCGTTGGATGGCCAAGAATTTTCATGCGATTCGGCTATCTAAGACGGGGCTGCCGCCCCGCCTCGAGGGCAAGCCCGTGCTGGTAGTGCTGAATCACCCGTCGTGGTGGGATCCGCTCTTTGGCATGGTGTTGAGCGAGTTGTTCCCTGACTACGCCCACTATGCCCCGATCGAAGCCGCCGCTCTGAAGCAATATCCGATCTTTGAGCCTTTGGGGTTGTTCGGCATCGAAAACAGCGCTCAGGGGGCGCTGGCTTTCCTTCGCACCAGCGCTGCCATCCTGGCTACGCCCCATCGGGCCATGTGGCTCACCGCTCAGGGCCGCTTCGCCGATCCGCGGGAACGGCCGGTGATCCTGCGTCCCGGCGTGGGCCATCTGTTGCGTCGGCTCAAGGACGTGGTGGTGCTGCCCTTGGCTCTGGAGTATCCGTTCTGGCAAGAGCGCTACCCCGAGGCTCTGGCCCATTTTGGCACGCCGATCGAAGTGGGTGACGGTCGTGCACGCAAGGTGCAGGAGTGGGTCGAAATCGTTCAAAATGCCCTGACCAAGGCGATGGACGATCTGGCCTGCGTCGCAGCCACGCAGGAAGAAGCACGTTTCGAGACCATCGCAGGCGGGAACGTCGGCGTCGGCGGGATTTACGACCTGTGGCGACGCTTCAAAGCTCTGCTTGCAGGCAAATCGTTCACCCCCAGTCATCGTGACAGCCTGAGGCTGGCGACGCCCTCGAACCTGCATCTTGCTGCCCCGCCTCGGCTGGGAGAAAGTGGATGATTTTCCTGGCGAGTGTCGTGCTGCTATTGGCCGCTGTGCCGGCTTTGTTATATTGTGCCAACCTGGCGTTGTACCGCACGCCGCCGTTGCCCGGTCCCGAGAAGCAACTGCCGCCCGTCTCGGTGCTGATCCCTGCTCGCAATGAGGAAGCCTCGATCGAAGCGGCCGTCCGTTCGGTGTTGGGCAATCGCGGCGTGAGCTTGGAAGTGGTGGTTCTCGACGACCATTCCAGCGATCGGACGGCCGAAATCGTGCAACGCCTGGCCAGGGAGGATGCACGCGTCCGTTTGGAGTCCGCCCCCGAGTTGCCCGCGGGATGGTGTGGCAAACAACATGCTTGTCATGTGTTAGCCAGTCACGCAAAATATCCGCTCTTACTGTTTATGGATGCTGATGTCCGCCTGGAATCACAGGGAATTGCTCGGCTAGTCGGTTTCTTGTTGGATTCGGGGGCCGATCTGGTCAGCGGCTTTCCGCGGCAAGCGACGCATACCTGGATGGAAAAGCTGCTTATACCGCTTATTCATTTCATTCTACTGGGCTTCTTGCCGATTGCTCGGATGCGTCGCGATCCGTTGCCTGCTCTCGGGGCTGGCTGTGGCCAATTATTCTTAGCGCGAGCTGAAGCGTATCATGCTTCGGGAGGTCATGCCAGCATTCGCACCAGTTTACACGATGGCATCAAATTGCCACGGGCATTTCGAACCGCGGGCAAAAAAACCGACTTGTGCGATGCCACAGCCCTGGCCTCCTGCCGCATGTATCGCTCGGCTTCGGAAGTATGGTTTGGTTTAGCCAAAAACGCGACCGAAGGTCTGGCCGCCCCGGCCATGATTGTTCCAGCTACTCTGTTGCTATTCTCAGGTCAAATCATGCCGTTTGTGTTGCTCTCTTGCTTTGCCTGCCATTTATTCGACCTTGACTTGCTTCCGCTCATGCTCCTCCTCTTGGCCGCTGGGTTGGCGTGGCTCCCACGTTGGCTCGGTATGTATCGCTTTAAGCACTCGTTGCTGGGAGCATTGTTGCATCCATTGGGTGTGTTCATGTTATTGTCCATCCAATGGTATGCTTTATTGCGTCGCCTGCTGGGTGGGCAAGCGAATTGGCGTGGACGTAAATATTCTTTTGTCTCACAATCATGATTCAAAAAAAAAACCGCATCACCTTCCAAGATGATGCGGGATAGTAATGTTAAATGATGTGACCGGTCTATTCTCACCAAAATCGCAGCTTCCACCAGTTGTGCGGGTGACCTACCCGGCTAAACCACCAATAACCATCATCCCATTCCAACTTCACGGAACGCCAACCCAAGGGCACTTTGGGGAAGGGATACACGGGCCCAATGAACGGCCATGCATTGTAAGGATAAGCAGTCGGGTAAGCGACACGGCTGAAGTTGTTATAAGGAGCGTAGGTCGGCCAAGCATAAGGGGGCAAGGCCGGTGGATTCAGAGCAGCATAGGCCGGCGGAGCAGCACGGAATAGAGGCATCGGTTCGGGAATCATCCCGCCCTGCTTCGAATCCGCGTTCCCAGCACCAGGAGCCGGACCGGGGGTGGGCGGGGTGAGGATTCCTGGCTGCTCGGCGATCCCGGGAGCAGACACTTGAGGGGTTTCCTCTCTCACCCGGCGAATCGTCTCATCTTGCACGATGAGCCGATCGACCACTTGCTGAACACCACGAACCGATTGCACCAGCCGAACTACCTCCTGCCGTTGTGAGGCGTTGGCAATCACTCCGCCTAGTTCAACTCTGCCGTCTTGCGTTGTGATCTCGACGGTGTAGTCTTTGAGGACGCCGGCATTCCGCAAACGAGCGGCTACAGCATCGGCCAGTTGTTGATTGGTGGGAGCCACCATCTCCAAACGACCGGGTTCCGCGGCGTACAGCGGGAAGACAGAAAAAGCGAGTCCGAATAGCCCGGACCAAACGAGACGACGCACAATCACGGTGCATCCTCCTGATGAGTAGTGAGGCCGACTTACCAACCCACGGTTGAACGGCCATCGTGCGACAATAAGATATTGCCGCGCGAGGAGGGGGATGCAAGTCGATGGAGGATGAAAAAAAAAGAGTCGTCCTGAGAAGGGAGTAGAAACGGAAAACGCAGAGAAGTTTACTTGATCGTTCGTTCTGGAGCGAGAGAAAGAAAAAAGAAAAAGATAAGGGGCAGCAGTCGGCGTCGCCCATCACCGACACTGCCCCCGTCGCCCGATGGCGACAAAGTTATGATACTCGTTCAGATGGTGAGGACAAGAGCAGTCAGCCAATTTTTTTCGTTTTTTGGAAAAAAACACCGCCTTGAACGTAGCGCATGCTTTCGGTCACCTCCTGCTGAAAATTTATTCCCTTTCGCGACCTGATTTTCGTTCCATCCGGGTAGCCGACCCCGATCATTGCCGATCTGACTCGCGGTTTCTATCCTCACCAGACTTCACAACGGATCGATCAAAGGAGTAAACAAGTGCTGGCGACCTTGTTGCAACTGTGGAAGGGCAAACGGCTGCCGTCCTGGACAGGGCGACGCAAAGTGGCTGGGCTACAGGCAACGCTGCACATCGATCGTGATCGTTTCGGCATCCCCCTGATCATCGCCGCCTCCGAGGTCGATCGCGCCTTTGGCATCGGCTTCTGCCACGGTCAGGATCGCGCCTTTCAGCTCGAACTGCTGCACCGTGTCGCTCGTGGGCGGCTCGCCGAACTCGTCGGCCCCGCCGCTCTGCCCCTGGATTGCCTAGCACGACGCATCGGCTTTTTTCGGGCCGCTCAGGAACAATGGCCCCTCCTGGATGCCGATGTGCGGGCCGATCTGGAAGCCTACAGTGCTGGAGTAAATGCCGGCCGCACCATCGTGCCGCACGAACTAGCGCTTTTAGGCGGCAGCATGCTGCCTTGGGATCCCGTCGATAGCCTAGCCATCGCTAAGGTACTCTCGTTCAAACTGGCGGCCAACTGGGACGCCGAACTGGTCCGCTTGCGTGTGTTGCTGCTGGATGGCCCCGAGGCGCTCGCTGCGGTCGATCCCAGCTACGCTGCTCATCACCCTGCCATTGTGCCGCCCGGAGGAGCGGTTGGTTCCACGCTAGATCGCCTCGCCGCCGACATCAACCGCTTCCTCGCCGTCACCGGAGCCGGCTCCGGCTCGAATAACTGGGTAGTCGCTGGGAGTCGCACGGCCACCGGCCGCCCCCTATTAGCCAACGATCCGCACCTGGATGCGAGCTTGCCCTCGCATTTTTACCTCCTGGCGGCACGTGGGCCGGAACAACTCGTCGCCGGGGCCTCGCTTGTCGGCGGTCCGGCCGTCTTGGCGGGGCACAACGGCCATATTGCCTGGGGATTGACGGCTGGGCTGGTGGACAACACCGATTTATTTCTGGAATGTGTACATGCCGATGGTAGGCGGATTCGTCAGGGAGACGACTGGATCGAGGGCGAGATCGTCGAGGAAACGATCATGGTCAAAGGAGCCGAGCCAGTCGTCGAGCGGGTGCTGATCACGCCACGCGGGCCGATTGTCTCACCCATCTTGCCCGAAATGCCCTACACCTTGTCGTTATGTGCCACCTGGCTGAAGCCACGCAAGGTCCGTGGGCTATTCACGCTGCACCGCGCCCGTAACTGGGATGCCTTCCGCGACGAGTGCCGGCACTGGCCCTTCTCTTCGCAAAGCCTCGTCTTTGCCGATAGCTCGGGGGGCATCGGCTATCAACTGCTCGGCGAAGCCCCCGTGCGTCGCGGCCGAGAACACGGCCTGTTGCCTCGCCCCGGTTGGGTCGCGGACGCCTGCTGGGAGGCGGCACCCGTCCCGTTTGCTCAGATGCCGCATCTGTACCAGCCAGACTGTGGCTGGATCGCAACGGCCAACAACCGCCCCATGCCCGAAGGAGTTGGACCATACCTGGGCAGCGACTTTATTGATGGCTACCGCGCCGTTTCGCTGACACGCGCTTTGGAAGCAGGTCACGACTGGACCGTTGAGCGATTTCAACAGTTGCAGATGGATCAATGCACCGCCGCCTGGGATGAGTTGCGGCCGTTTGTGCTGCAACTCGACGGAGTGCCCGAAGAATTGCGGCAGTGGGACGGCCAGCTACGTGCGGATTCGCGAGCAGCAGCAATCTATGAGCGCTGGTTGATCGAAGCCCAGGTTCGCATGGCTCAGCAGTTGGCCCCGCGTTCCTGGGATTGGGTCGTCGGCCGCGGCCTGACGGCTCTTACCCCGTACAACTTCGGCTGCTATCGCCGCACCGGGCATTTGGTGGCACGCTTGCAACGCGATTTTGCGCGTTGGCGGCCCCTACTTCAAGAGGCGCTACAGGCTGCCTTGGCCATACGCGGTACCTGGGGTGAGCAACGGCCGCTAGTCCTGCATCATCCTCTGAGCAAGGCGGGTGGCCTGCTTGGCTCAGTGCTGGCACGCATTTTCAATCTTGGACCCGTGCCGTATGGCGGGGATGCCGACGTGATCAATCAAGCAGCTGTCCTGCCACTCCATCCGACGGCAGCGACGGACAACATCGCCGCGCTGCGGGTGGTGATCGACGTGGGCCACTGGAGCGCGTCGCGCTGGGTGCTGCCGGGCGGTCAATCGGGTAACCCCTTTTCGCCGCACTACCGCGATCTGTTTCCGTTGTGGCTTCGCGGAGAGGGTGTGGCGATTCCGCTCTCGGCTGAGGAAATCCCTGTCAGCGAGCGCACTACGTTAGAGTTGCAGCCAACTAATCCTTCTACTTTAGATGGTCAGACGTAGGCCGCGTGGTACAAATGCTTTTTCCAAAAGGGAGAACAGACCTTGCATCGCTAGGGCTAGCAACGCCGCGGGCACCGCTCCGCCCAACAGCAACGCCCAGTCGTTCAGGCGTATTCCTGTGAGTATGAGTTGCCCATAACCTCCTGCACCGATCAACGCACCGATAGTCGCCGTCCCGACGTTGATCACTGCCGCTGTCTGAATGCCAGCCAAGATGCTAGGCGAAGCCAGAGGCAACTCGATTTGCCAAAGCCGTGCCCAGGGGGTCAGACCGAGTACCTCGGCCGACTCACGCAGGGCAGGGGGAATCTCGCGCAAGCCCTGGTAGGTGTTGCGAACGATGGGCAAAAGACTGTAGAGCAACAACGCGGTCAACGCCGGTAACCGACCTAGCCCCAGCAACGGAATCAGCATCACAAGCAACGCCATCGATGGCACGGTCTGGATGATGCCCACCACCGCTAGCACCAACGCTCCCAGATTTGGCAACCGATAGGCCGCGATGCCCAGAGGAAGGGCAAGCAGGATAGCTAGTAGGACAGAGATAAGCACAAGAAACAAATGTTCGAGTGTGGACCAGCCGATCCAACCCAGTAACCGCTCGATCCGACTGGGTTCGGCTCCCAACTGGATGCCGAACGTCTCCCGAAGAAACTCCCCCGCTACCTCGGCTTCGCTACGTTTGTGGACGGCCACGGCGGCATTGAGGCGGATCATGGTGGGGGTGTCGATTTTCCCTTCAAGCGAACGCAAAACGGCGATCACCTCCTCAGGCAGATCGCGGCGATACAGCAGGACAGCGTAGTACTGCGGCAGTACCCCGAGGTCGTCTTGCAGAAAGACGAGATCGTACTGCTCAATCTCTGCGTCAGTCGTGTACAGATCGGTCACGTCACTTTGGGCGTTGCGCAGCCCGGCCAGGGCGGTCTCGTGGTTCATGCCCACGGGCCGCTGCGCAAGAGCATAGCGTCGTGCGAGCAAAGGCCAGCCATCGTTGCGACCGAGAAATTCATTAGAGAGACAAAAGCGTAGATCAGGGTATTTACGTAGGTCGCTGATGGTGCGTAGGCCGCGTTTCTCGGCCAAGGCGCGAGGCACGCCCAGCGCATAGTTATTCACGAAGCCCAGATGCTCACTCATGACAATGCCTTGCTCCATGAGGAGACTTCGCAGATCGGCCTCGGAGCGGGGCTGTTGAGCCGCCAGCAACTCTTGCATCAGGGTGCCGGTGTATTCGACGTACACATCCAGATTTCCGTTGCGTAGCGCTTGAAAGAGAATCTGCGAGCCGCCCAGCTCGGCCCGATGAACGGCGGCATGGCCATTTGCTTCGAGCAATTTTCGCAGCATCTCGCCTAAAATGACCGACTCCGTAAAACTCTTGGAGCCTATCACAATCGGCTGAGCGAGCAGCGTGCCGCTCAGCAGCAACCACATCCCCAGTGCTTGTTTCACTAGATCGCCTCCCGCAGAAGGGGTAAACGCTGCGCCGACACAAAACGCTTCACAAACTCGTTGGCTGGCTGTTGCATTAGATCGCTCAGGCGGCCCGTTTGGACGATGCGTCCCTGACCAAGCAGCACGATGCGATGGGCAAAGAAGTCGGCCTCGCCCAGATCATGAGTCACCAGCAACACCGTTTTGCGCAAGCGCTCGAAAATTGTCTTCAAATCCTGCTGCAACTCGGCTCGTACGAGCGGGTCCAGTGCAGCCATCGGCTCATCGAGCAGTAAGACATCAGGATCGAGCATCAAAGCCCGCATCAGGCCGATCCGTTGCTTCTGCCCGCCGGAGAGTTGCGCGGGGTAGCGTTGTAGTACCTCGACATTCAGGCGCACCAGCTCGGCTAATTCCTGCACGCGTTGTTGCAGACGAGGTAACTCCCAGCCCTGCTGCTGTGCCACTAGGGTGACATTGTCCCAGGCCGTCAGATGCGGAAATAAACCGCCCTCCTGAATGACATAGCCCATCCGCAGCCGCATCGTGCGGAGATTGGCCGGGGTGAGCGGCTCGCCGCGGAAACGCACACTGCCGGTCTCGGGTTGCAGCAGACCGACTATTAGCCGCAGCAGCGTCGATTTCCCACACCCCGAAGGCCCGATCAGGACGGTGGTTTCCCCTGCTTGGAGCGTAAGCGAGGTCGGATGCAGAACCGTTTGACCTCGATACAGTTTTGACACGTTGATCAGTTCGATCATAACATCTCCCCTGACTACAAACCTTCAGGCACACTCCGCCCGTTGCTGTCACGTCCGATCGCTACAATACCCTCCAGAATGTTCGTCGGAACTTCCCTGTACGCATTAGCATCAGAAAGGAGACGCACTATGTCCACGATTTCTCCCTCCCAAGGTCCGGCCAAGATGTTCATCGAAGGGCAATGGTGCGAAGCCGCCCAGGGCGGCACCTACCCAGTTATCAACCCGGCTACCGAGGAGGTCATTCGCGAGGTGACCTATGGCGATCGCAGCGATGCCGCACGAGCGGTGGCGGCCGCGGCCAAGGCGATGCCGGCCTGGATGAAGCTGACTCCTTACGATCGGGCCAAGATTCTCAAGAAAACCGCTGATCTGATGCGCGAGCGAGCCGACACCATCGCCCGCACGCTGACCATGGAACAGGGCAAGCCGCTGCCCGAGGCCAAGGGCGAAGTGCTGCACAGTGCCGACACCTTTGAATGGTTTGCCGAGGAGGGCAAACGCGCCTATGGTCAGGTGATCCCCAACTCGGTCCCAGGCAAACGCCATCTGACCTTCAAGCACCCCGTGGGCGTGGTGGCGGCCATCAGCCCCTGGAACTTTCCCATCACCTTGCAAGCCCGCAAGATCGCACCGGCCTTGGCCGTCGGTTGCACCATCGTTTGTCGGCCCGCGAGTCAAACGCCGTTGTGCCTGATACAGGTGTTCGAGTGCCTGGTCGAGGCAGGCTTGCCGGCGGGAGTGGCCAATCTGGTGATTGGCCCCGGGGCGGAGATCGCCGACGAGTTTCTGGACAACCCCGTGGTACGCAAGATCAGTTTCACCGGCTCGACCGAGGTCGGAAAAATGCTGATGCGTCGTGCGGCCGACACCATGAAGCGGCTGAGCCTGGAGCTGGGCGGCCACGCGCCGTATATTGTGTTTCCCGATGCCGACCCCGAGGTGGGAGCCAAGCTAGCGGTGACTGGCAAGTTTCGCAACAATGGCCAAGTGTGCATCTCGCCAACGCGCTTTTACGTCCATGAGAGCGTGCGCCAGAAATTCACGGAGGCAGTCGTCGAATTTGCCAAAGCCCTAAAATTAGGCAATGGTCTGGAGCCGGGCGTCGAGGTTGGGCCAATGTTCGAGAAAAAGGCACTGCTCAGCACGCAAGAATTGGTCGAGGATGCTAAAAAGGTCGGAGCGAAGATTCTCACCGGCGGGCGACGCAGCGACCGCTTCGACAAGGGCTATTTCTTCGAGCCGACGGTACTCAGCGATGTGCCCCCTGATGCCAAAATGATGATCGAGGAGCCTTTCGCCCCGGTCATGCCGATTGTCGGCTTCGACAACCTCGACGCCGTCATCGCCGCGGCCAACAACACCCGCTACGGCCTGGCGGCCTATGTCTTTACCAACGACTTGACCACGGCCTTCAAGATGGCCGAGGGCATCGAAGCGGGGATTATCGGTGTGAATGATCCGGTGCCGGCCACGCCGCAATGTCCCTTTGGTGGGATGAAGGAGAGCGGCCTGGGCCGCGAGTTGGCCCACGAAGGCTTGGAAGCGTATCTGGAGACGAAGTACATCGCCATCAAATTGCGCGACTAAGGCAACGCACGAGGGGCAAACGTGCCGATTCGCTACACGCTGTTTTTTGCAGACATAGTCGTCCCGACCCACAGCCGTGGCCATCCTGAAACGACGGCTGTGAATGCTGCTGATTCGTCCGCAAAGCCACTGAGCCGGTCATCCCAACGGAGAGGCGACCGGCCCATCATTCTCTCGCGATTTCGAGAACTGTTACCAGCCCATCGGGGAACCGTAGGTGTAACCGTATCCGTAACCGTAACCGTAGGCAGACGCCGGGTAATAGCCAAGCGTTGGGTACATAGCGTGGCCATAGCCGTAACCGTTATTCAACGGCATCGGGTAATAGCCGGCCGGCATCTGATAGGAGACCGGCTGGGTAATGGCAGGCGTTAAGATCATAGGCGTGGAGAGCGGAGCGGTGGGTGTCGACGGATAAGATGGGGCCAAAGTAGGCACGGCAAGATGCTCCGTATGGGGGGCATCGCAACCCACGCAACCATCCCCCAGAACTGTTTCGTGACTCAGGAAACCACCCATCGTTCCACCGTGGAAAGAACCACTGAAGTAGTCCCACAGATGATTCGGCGGAGCCGAGGTACGCGGATTCAGAAACGCATGCACATGAGATTTCACATGATCTTTCAGGGTCGGCTTGTAGAGCATGCCACAGCCGCTAAACGGATCCGCACAACCGCCCATGCCCGGCATGCCGTGAAAGGCCGCTACCACGCCACAGGGATAGGGCATCCCTGCATTCCAGCCGTAGCCCAGATGACGAGGGTGGCCCAAGAAACCACAGCCGAACAGTCCGCAGCGATGGCCCGGACCATAGCCGACGGGAAAACCACCCGCGATATAAGGATCGCCGTAGTATCCACTGGGATAGAGGGTGCAACCGTTGGCGTTTTCGACGGCGCAGCAGTTCGTGGGGGAGAAGGCATTCCACGGCCCAGGGCAGGCACTGCAACTGCCACACTTGCCATAGTGGGAGAACAAACCAAACGTGGCTGTCCCGGCCATCGCAGCCGGGGCCACACATGCCATCACGCAGAGAACAAGTAAACGCTTCATGGTGGGGTCGCCTCCAGGGGTCTCCGGCCCGGGCATGTCCGCCATCATCCTGACGGCTGCCGAAGGCTAGTCGTGACGTCGAAACGATACCCCACAATCAGGGGTGCTGCACGCCACCTCACCATTTGCGCACGTTTTTTCCTGAGGCCTGCTGCGGTAGATTTGCTACCAATCATGCAGCCAAGATAGCCCACAGAGTTTGTCACACGACGATTCGCAGAGGTGGAATGGGGCTAAAGCCCGTGGCTGTTCACGCTGAGCAGGCCGTGCGATCTGCCCGTAGGCCGTGCGATCCGCTTGCAGGCCTTGCGATCCGCTTGGTGGCGAGTCACGGCTGGGCGTTGCGTCGTCGTAACTCCGCGACAAACGCGGCATGCTCGACCGAGGCGACACCCTGTTGAGCGGTGGTCAGCACGGCGGCCAGGTCGCGGCGTAACAGGGCTGGCACCTCGAGCCACAGGCCCGGAAAGACGACGCTCCGCAGTCGGCCCTCGGCGTCGGGCGTTTGCTCAAGATACTGGCCGTCCTCCAAACGGAACCAATGCAGCGTGGCTTCCTCGGTGAGCCAGACGAGATACTCGCGTACGCCGCACCGCTGATACAGCCGACGTTTCAGGCCCATGTCAAGTGAAGCCGAACCGGCAGACACCTCGGCCACGAACTCCGGCCCGCCGACGATGTAACCTTCGGGATCGATTTGCACCTGCCCACCCAGGGCCGGCTGCAGAAACAGGCAAGCATCCGGCTGGGGTTCATTTTCCAGATCCAGCCGCAGACTGGAGTTGTCGCCCCCTTCGACACCTGGGGTAAAGGCACGGTAAAAGCCCAGCACGGTGATCAGATCGAAGTGGGGGCCACCGTGTAATTCCTGACGCACGGGCGAAGGCATGTATACCACTCCCTCGATGAGTTCCGCTTTCTTAAGATCCGGCATGGCGTCGTATCGTCGCTCAAATTCTTCACGCGACAGATGCTCGCCGTCTCGCAGAGGCGGAACCGGACGCACAGGTCGCGAAGCGGACATGACATCTCCTTAAACAGAGCAAGAGGGGCTTGTTCCTTCACGCATTATACCTCTTGTAGAAAGAGGGTTGTAAAAAAGATGGTTGCTATCCTCGCCGCGCTAGGCAGGAGCGATTAGCATAAATCCTCAGCCCTCTCTCTACTCTTAAGGAACCTTGCCATGAAACTCGATCGCCGTTCGTTTCTCGCTACCTCGGCTGGTTTGGTTGCTGCGCCTCTGGTGCTGCGGGGCGAAGACTCGACCAAGAAGCCACTCTTCGAGATCAGCCTAGCCCAGTGGTCGTTGCATCGCACCCTGCGGGCTGGCAAGATGAACCACCTCGACTTCCCCGTCGTCTCCAAGAAAGATTATGGCATCCACGCCGTCGAATACGTCAACCAATTCTTCAAGGACAAAGCCAAGGACGAAAAATATCTCGCCGAATTGAAGAAGCGTTGCGAAGACAACGGCGTCGTCAGCGTGCTGATTATGTGTGACGGCGAAGGCTATCTCGGCGATGCCAACGAAGCCAAGCGTAAGCAGGCTGTCGAAAACCACTACCGCTGGGTGGAAGCGGCCAAGTTTCTCGGCTGTCATTCGATCCGTGTCAATGCCTACTCCACGGGCAGCTACGAAGAGCAACTCGGCCGCGCCGCCGATGGCCTGCGTCGGCTGTGTGAGTTTGGCGACAAGCACGACATCAACATCATCGTCGAAAATCATGGCGGGCTGTCCAGCAATGGCGAATGGGTGGCGGCCCTGATGAAAAAGGTCGATCACAAGCGTGTTGGCACCCTGCCGGACTTCGGCAACTTCCGCCTGGGCGATGGCAAGATGTACGACCGCTACAAGGGCGTCAAAGAGATGATGCCGTTCGCCAAGGGGGTCAGCGCCAAGTCGCACGACTTCAACGACAAGGGCGAAGAGATTCATACCGACTTTACCAAAATGATGACCATCGTTTTGGATGCTGGCTTCCGTGGCTATGTCGGTGTGGAATACGAAGGGAATAAGCTGAGCGAACCGGAGGGGATCAAGGCGACCAAGAAGCTGCTGGAAAAAGTGCGGGCCGAGCTGACACCCAAATATACCAAAGGCTAACCCGCTCATGGCGTTTATCGGGCCACCCCTCAACGAGCTTCGAGGGTGAAAACAGAATCCCCGTTGCCACCCTCGGAGCAGTTCAGGCGAAAATCATGAGCAAACACTGCTGAATGTGGCCAGTCCCGTTGTAGAGAAGTCCAGACGAGCCGTGGGATCACGAGACTAATGAGGAAACATCGAATCAAAGGTGTCGCAGAAGTTGCTACATTCTCTCTGGGAATATCACCGAGATGAGTACTACCTACACTTCTACGATCGAAGTGAATGTCTGGAAAGAACATACCTGCGTGTGTTGTGGTACCCGATATCGTTATCTCTTCAAACGTACCAAGAAAGGCACCGGTGCCACTCCCGATGCGGCTACCACAAATGCTCATAACTCAGTTCTCAAATCCCTAGAGCACGAAGTGGATCTGCAACCGTGCCCCGGTTGCGGCAGCTATCAACCCGACATGATTGCTGCCCAACGCTCCAGCCGTCATTGGCTGGTGCTGTGGTGTAGCTTGCCGCTGTTGGGGTTGGTCACGCTATTGGCGTTGTTCGATACGCTTACCATCTCGACGGGTTCGTGGCTGCTGGGTATGTTCGCGGGGATCGCCCTGCTGGGAAACCTCCTCATCGACCTGATCAATCTCAACGCGAATCCTGCCGCCAATCTCGAGTTGGCCCAACGCCTGGAGGCCCAAGGCGACTTGTGGGTTCCCTATGGCCTGAAGCAAAAGAACGGCCCACCGGTCGGCTCCGGAATCAACCTGGGCCATTATCTAGGCTACGGTCTGCTGCTGCTGGCGATGCTGGCGTTTTTCGCCGCGGGGTTGTACATGCTAGCGATCGGTCGCCAAGGCAACGCCGGCTGGTATCCGCAGGTGCTGGGGCCTGGCGACGAGGGCTATCTTTACTTTGACAAGCGGATTACCTGCGTCGATGGGCGCTGGCGGGGAATGGTGCATGTGTTGCCTCTGAATCTCAGGGAGTTGGCCTTGGAAGGCGGGATTCAAAGTCTCAAAGGGCGCACCCGAGAGGACAACTGGGGCAACACCATTTCGGTAAGCAGCCGCAGCAAGACCAGCACGATCAGCCCCTATGCCTACATCCGTTTGCCCGAGGATGCACGCTTGGAGGGCAAAACCCTTGATCTCCAGATCGATTTGACAATCGTCTACCCGCAACTGATTGGCAACAATCAATACCAAGAGCGTACCGAACGCCTCTCCGAAAGGCATCAAATCGTTCTCTCTTCTTCCCGTGCCGGCAGCACTTGTATCATGTTGTGGTGGCTCGGGTTGGTGGTTGGCTCCATTTGCTTTACAACCGGAGGCATCTTGTTACCGCTCGCCTCAGCCGCCTTTGCTAAGCAAGCCAACCCAACGGAAATCTACGATCCAACCGAAGGGACCGGCCGATCCCGTCGCCGCTCCGCGGAGGATGCCGAGGAAGCAGAGGACGGAGCGGAGCATGAAGAAGCAGATGACCGCCCCCGCCGCAAACGCCGCCGCGACGACGATTACTGACATCGGTGCGACAAGCAGTCGTAGCCCGTATCGCAAGCGAAACCGGATCGAGTGTATGGGAGTAATCAGAGTCAGTGCGTAAGAGCGACCATCACGTTGACCCGTCTGCAAGGAGTTCATCCATGTGGGTTCGTAAATGCGATCTAGATACGCCCGAGGAAGCCACCCCGATTCCCACACGCATCATCTCCAATGAAGAGTTCATCCCGCCGCCGCCCTCCGCCGAATTGAGGGAAGTCGACGCTCGGCTGCGTGCCCTCGCTCAGGCGGAGGCCGCCCGTCGGGGGACTAGTCGTCGCGACTTCCTCCGCTCCGGAAGTGGTATGGCCGCTGCCCTGCTCGTCCTCAACGAAGTGTTCGGACGCTGCTACGATGTAGCGGCCGACGAAGTCAAAGACGAAGGCAAGTTTGAGGAGAGAAGTCCCAAGGAACAATTTATCTTTGACGTGCAGACGCACCATGTGGATATCAGCAAGAAGTGGTACGACACCACGCCCGACGGCAAGGCCGTGCGCAGCTTTTTTACCATGCTCAGACCCGGGGCCAAATCGACCGATCACGCTCTGGAGTTGCTCAACCGCGTCCACTATGTCAAGGAACTTTTCGGCGATTCCGACACGGTGATGGCCATCATCTCCGGTGTGCCGACGCGGGAATGGGACAAGAACCCGCTGCCGCCCGATCAAATGGTCGCGACGCGCAAATACGTCAACGATCTGGCCGGCTCGACGCGAGTGCTATCGCATGGCTTGGTGCGACCCAATCTAGGCAAAAAGGAACTCGACGAGATGGAGCGGCAGGCGACCGTACTGAAAGTCGATGCCTGGAAAATGTACACCGGTGCGGAGATCGGCGAGAAAGCCTGGCGACTGGATGATGAAAAAGTTGCTTATCCGTTTTGGGAGAAAACCAAAAAGCTCGGCATCAAAAATATCTGCGTCCACAAGGGACTGCCGCTCTCGACCTTCAACGAAAAAGGCTGCAGGCCCGACGACATCGAAAAGGCTGCCAAGGACTTCCCCGACCTCAACTTTATCATCTACCACTCCGCGTATCGTGGACCCAGCGGCTTGCTGACTGGCTGGATTAGCCGCGGCACCGGCGAGCGAGTGGTAGACAAGCTCTCCACGGACCCACAGGAGATCCCCTGGACGAGTGATTTGCTTCGGATGCTTAAGAGAAATCCGAAGATTAAAAATGTCTATTTTGAACTAGGCAGCACTTTTAACATCCTCTCTAGCAGCGACCCCAAAAAGTGTCTGCATATGCTCGGTCAGATGATTCAAGTCGCCGGGGCCGACCACATCCTCTGGGGGACCGACTCCATCTGGAACGGCAGTCCCCAGGGACAAATCGTCCGCTTCCGCCGTCTCCAAATGGACGACGAGATGAAAAAGAAGTACGGCTACGTCGATCTGACCGATGAAATCAAAAATCAGATTCTCGGTCTTAATGCTGCCAAACTCTTTGGCATCGACCCCAAGAAAGCCTTCAAGGCCATCAAAGCCGACAAGCTCAGCGCGGCGCGAGAGAAATATCGACGTCAACCGTCGCCCAGCAATACACAGTATGGCTGGGTCTGGGTGGGCGAGGGCGAACCGACCCTTCCGGTGGGGAACCCGGCTACCTCCTCGTAAGGCTGCTTTACCCCTCACGCCCCTTCCGCGTGGATCGGCAACTTGATGGTAAAGGTGGACCCTTTGCCCACTAGCGATTCGACGCGGATACGGCCGTTGTGCTGCTCGACAATTTGCCGACACACGCTCAGACCCAGGCCGGTGCCCCCGTGGCCGGATTCATCGGGTTCTTTGGTGGTGTAAAACGGCTCGAAGATCAGGCGTAAGCGCTCGGGCGGAATTCCCTGGCCCGTGTCGCCGACGCTAAACTCGACGAGGCCCGGCTCGGCAGCGGGCCGCACCACCAAGCGTAACACCCCACCGCGGGGCATGGCTTGGCGGGCATTGATAATCAGGTTCAGCACAATCTGTTCGATCTGTGAGGGCACCACAAAGGCATGAGGACGCCCTTGATAGTGTTTCTCCACTTGGATGCGATGCTTCAACAAATCCTTCTCGGTTAGCACCAACACTTCCTCAATCAGCGAAACCAAGTCGGTATCGACTCGGACATTCGACTGTGGTCGAGCGAATCCTAGCATACTATTGACCACGGTCGCTGCACGCTGACTGCCTTTGAGAATCTTCTCCAACGCTTGTAACCGGCTGGCCTCGTCAAGGTTCGGCTTCAACCCCAGCTTCGCATAATTCATGATCGTCGTCAGGATATTGTTAAACTCATGAGCCACACTGCTGGCCAGCGCTCCGACGCTACTGAGCTTCTGGGCCTGAAGGAGCTGTTGACGCAGTTGGTCGGCTTCGTTGCCGTTGTTCCTCAGATCCTCGCCGATCATGCGGACATCCCCCCGTTTTGTTGCGTGCCCCGGCGACCAGGAACTTAGCGCCCTAGGACACAAAGAATATCGACTGAAGAGCCGGAGTACCTTCATCGGAACTCGTTGCGGGACAACGAATTATGAAGATAATCCGGGCAGGACGGGCAGCTTGCGTTCAAGACAAAAGACACACTTGCCAGGCAAACAGGGTAAAAGCTCCAGTCTGGAGAGAGTCCCTGCCTCGGTTCGAACCCTGCTACTAGGTTCCCTATCGAATCGGCCTTGGTCCCTATTCGAACGCCCCTCAGCCCCGTTTCTGCATTCCAGCCGACTTGTCTCTGGCCAAGGCTGACCTTAAAATAAGGTCATACCAGGGGGCGATCTGGTATCGACCGGGTCACACAAGGTGAGGGTCGCGTGCCGTGGTTGATCGATGGGCCACGTTAAAAGTCGATCAAAATTCAACTGCCAACACGCAGTTTGAAATGGCTGCCTAATTAACTAGGCACCCTGCGACCGGCCGCTTTGCCTGAGAGCGACCGCGAGCAGTCACCAAGTCAGGATCGTTCTGGCTAGCTCCGGGGGAGGCCAGGATTAAATTTCACTCTCGGATGGCGTTTTGCCCCTTGCTCGTTGGGTAAGCAAAAGGCGAGACTACAACTACGAGCTACGCACGTAGAAGCTTTCACTGAGGTACCACGGGACCGGGGTTCGATTCCCCGCGCCTCCGCTGCTCCACTCTTTACTCTTCGTCACTAGTGACCTTGCAGATAAAAGTTCCACTCGTTCTCCTTGCCAACTTACTGTTCTGAGGGAACGCGTCTGTCAAACCTTGGCTCGATGCGGCCAATCGAGCTGATTATCGCTGCCGGTCTAAGCTAGAGACGCTTGATATTGTCGACAATAAAGCGGCTCAGTCCGTTGCCCTCGAGTGTCCTGCTGCCGCAGGCGGGGATAGGTACAAGGATTTTTATGCGCTGCTCTTGGGTGCGATGTGAAGAAGGAAAGAGCTAGCAACTCGTTTTCTACTGAAGCAAGGGAGCCGGGTATGAATGGACATGCTGTTGTCACATGCCCGACCTTATTAGCCCAGCGGTTTACCGCGCCACAAGCTCGACGGCTGGAACACCAGCTAGCCGACGCACATCAGCAACGAGCACTTCGACGTGTACGCCGAGTTGGACGGCAGCAACCAGTTGCTCGCGCGGTATCTGCACGGCGTCGCGTTTGACCAGACGTTCGCGCGGGTGCGGTACGAGCCGACGACTCCAGTCGTCGGGTCCACTCCTCAAGTCCTAGCCGCCAACGTATGTAGGCGGTGTCGCGCTCGACATGCTCAGCAACTCCACCCGACGACTGGCGTCGTCGGCTCGCTACCCATCCTGTTCGCGTCGCGCCAGTTCGACGCCGAGACCGGCTTGTACTACCACCGTGCCCGCTACCTCGACCCGACCACCGGCCGCTGGACCACCCAAGACCCGATGGGCTTCGCCGCCGGCGACGCCAACCTGTACCGGTATGTGGGCAATACGCCGACGATGCTGGTGGATCCTT
>Ga0272446_1001674_pt1 | contig 31724 bp, 23 predicted proteins | sample YNPCB0061_FD_194587 | JGI IMG/M metagenome (GOLD analysis project Ga0272446, IMG submission 194587) | Hot spring microbial mat communities from Yellowstone National Park, WY, United States - YNP-CB-006-1 | ecosystem: Environmental > Aquatic > Thermal springs > Hot (42-90C) > Sediment | place...
ACCCGGAAAAGTCCTCTGATGCAGGTTTAAAGCTACTGGCTAACTTTGTGGAATTTGCCGCAAGTCGTCAGCCATCTGTGGCCAGTCGGGTGTAAAAAGCGGCCTCTCAAGCAGGCTAACGCCAACCCACCTGCGGTTCCCACAAGCCCCATCCACTGTCGTAGCTATATAGCGCTTCCTGATCGGGCGAGGTACACCAGAAGCATTGCTGGAAAAGCGTTACAGGCATCGCCATGTACCTCACACTAGCGAAAGCCGCTATACAAAGACAGCCTGTACTCCCTACCTTTGGAGCAAACTGACTTGGATGAAGTGCAGGGGATGGTGGTGCCACTTCCCCAATGACAAAGTTCTCTTGAAGATGCCACCGTTGTCCTAATAGTCCTGCGATACCAGTGTCCGATCTGGACATATAGCAATCCTAAATGACTTGTGAACGACTGAATGTTATGAAACTTCGATCGCAGAAATTGGGCAGATCGCTGCGGGTCCTGCTGACCCTGCTGCTGGCAGTGGTTGCGATCGCGAGCTTTCATCCGCTGTCTCAATCATCCCCCGTACCCGACCCCCTTCCAGTTTCCCAGTATTCCTCCACCGTTCAAGCTCCCTTCAATCAACCCAGTTATTATCCTCCTGCCCAGTTTCCCCCTTCTAACGTTTACCGTCCGGTTGGAGATTGGGTCGGGCGGCTGATCTTACCCTCCGAAGCCGAATATGAACAGGTCACCAAAGAACTGAACGAAACCGATTGGAGCTGGATGGAGGTCTATGCCGCTCCCGCCCAACATAAGGATTTAGTCGGCAAAATCGTCCGCCTTGGTTGGACTCAAGCACCCCGCGTGCAGGACTACGTCAGAGTTGCCTCCCGTGATGTCCGGTTCACCCCGGCCGCCGAAAAAGCTTTTCAGTCTGGCATCATCGCTCCCATCCGGCTGAATGGCCGTAAGCAGGTCGGCCCCATGCAATCCCTCGCAGGCGGTCGTCCGTTTAATGATATCGAGGTGGTGTTGAAGGGCGCCGTGGTGCTAGAAAATTCGCCCTCTGTTGTTCGTCCTCCGTCCTCCGCCAATGACCCAGGACAAATGACCCAGGACACTCCCCCAACTCAAAACGCAGAGCTTAAACTTCCCAACTTACCGACTCTTCGTGTCAGCCGGGAACCCTTCATGAATACGGGTCGCTTCGTCGCTCTGGTGAAATATCTGGAACCTGTGCCACCCCCCAATCCCCAGGACGTACCGCAACAGTGTCCCGGCGATCCGCCCTGTGTCAGCCCCTTGATGCGAGTGCAGCATTACAACCTGACCACAGGCAAATTTGATGGGCCTCAGGAAGTGATTCAGATTCCCCAACAACCTGCCGATTATCAGGGCGTGTTCAATATGAGCACACGGGAATTGGCTCAGTCTCCGGCAGGAACCGATGGCTGGTATATCTTTGGGGCGAAGAATCAAGCGGGAGTGTTTACGGTGCAGGCGATGCAGCCGCGATCGCTGCTCCTGCTGCAACCGCAACAAACAGTGCTGGGATTCCGGCAGGGACTAAAATACATCAACTTTGAGAACTGGAGAAACTACGTCGAACGCGATGGCACCGTGCAAACAGTTCTACTGGATGCCAGTGCCCGATCGCCAGAAGAGGCTCAGGCCAAGTGGAAAGTTGGCGATCGGGTCTTCGTCATCCATCTCTATGGCGGACGAGGGGGGCCGGGGCCGCATGCTGAAAGATATATTCTGGGGACTTATGCGGGTCACTTCTCCTTCGGCTTAGGAGATATCATTATCGACCCATTCACGAATCAACCCATCATCGACTACGCCTACCTGCAGGTCTTTGGTAATGGTGGCAATGGCACCCTGTCTGGCGGCAATACCTTGCCAAATTACATGAGCAACTTTCAGCGAGGGTTTGTGTTTAACCGACCCTTTTCTGATGTGCTGGTGAAACTGGATACCCTGACAGCAGACTATGAGTTTGGGGCAACCAAACTTTCCTTCTACAACGAACTACTGGCCCAGCTTAGCCTGGTGGGTGCCCGCTATCGAATTGGCGATGGCACCGGAAATTCCACCATTACTTCCGCCACGTCCTGTGTGCAAGATTCGGCCCAGGCCCTGTTTATGACCCTGGTTCGCTTTCGCCAGAAGATTGAGCAAAACCCGCAACTGGTGCAATGGATGGCCGACAATCCTACCCATCCCACCACAGAGCGATTCCGCAAACTGGTCAGGTTAGGTCGAGACCTGAAAGAGCAGGTCGCGCCGATGGGGGTCGTGCGCTGGGACTGGGAACATAACGCCGATGTCTTAACCGGGGTTGGGTCAGACCAGCAGTTTATCAGCATCGATAATTTCCAGATTCGCAATCTGCTGACTGGCCTGATTAGCTGGCGCACCGCCCTGCCCCGCCAGGCCCATGATGAGCTGAGTATGCTGTTCCTCAACAATGGTGCCGAACTCTGGTTTCTGCGTCCCAATAACATCGGCGGCAAAAATCCCCTGGTTGCCCCCCTGGAGCCGACCCTGTTACTGGGGGCCTGGACGATTCCCGGTACTCAAATTCCACCCCTCGCCTATCTGGTGATTCGGACGTTTGGTGGCGTCACGGTTCCCAGTTGGGTTAACTGGTTGGAAACACTGGGCGTACTGCTGGGTTTTGCCGCGATCGCCTACCCGTTAGGAAAGTTCCAGGGCCTGTTCCGCTGGTCTCCCTGGCCGGTTCCCTGGTATCGCCAATTGGGATGGCTGATCCGGTTATTGTTCGTCCCTGCTTTGATTCAGGAATACATCTTTCGCGTGTTGATGATTCCCTATCCCAAAGAATGGTTTCCGGCCTGGAGTTGGTGGTCGTGGGCGTTGCTCTCCCTGGGACTGTTTGTTGGCTGCCAATGGCTGTATATCCGATTGGTTCAGCGACGATCGCGCTATCCCCTCATCCCCACTCCCCTTGTCTTAACCCTGTACACGCTTCTGGGAACCGCCTGCACCCTTGCCTACTGGCTGACTGGTTCTCTCTGGACGATTACCCTGATTCACTGGGTTGCCATGTCTGTCTGGATTTTGTCGCTGGGAGGAATGCGCCTGTTGCATCCAGACCCGCGATTGTCGCGGTATCGGTTGAGGAGCAACTATAAATAAATACAACAATGCACTCGATTTCAGGGAATGGGGCTTTTCAGAGATTGATTCAACGGGCATGAAAGTCTATGGCGAAGGGGAATGGAAAAGTGCATTCGGAGCAAACCTTGTGCCCGCATTGATTATGTTGGCGTGGCCTGGAAAGGAGTGATTGCTGGAACTGGAGAGGAGACCCTACACAGACTGGTATGCCAGGGTGCCACCTCCGTGATTCGTCAGCGCAACGGCGGTTATGGCTGTGTCCCAGGATCTCACAAAGTAGAACCATAGGTTTCTCCGTCGTAGCCGTTGCCAAAAACAGGGTTGAGTGCCAGTCCACACCCGACAGGTTCAACTCGAGTATTGGCTATCTTTCCAGTTGCAATGGCCAGCAGATTTACCCAGAGGCTGAAAGATCGGGTATCCTGCGAGGTAGTTGGTCACACGTATTGGACAAGATCCTGAGGCAATGAAAGTCTGGATTACCTGCTTTGTTCTATTGTTTGGTGCGGCGGAGTTGCTGCAATGGATCCAAAAGTTTTCCCTGCCCTTGCCGGTGTTTATTTTGGGTGGGGTTTTTCTGGCGGTGATTTCTAATTACGAGAAACTGAAGGATCTGCCGTTTCACCCGGAGTACGAAGACCCTGAATTACCTACTCGCCAAACCCAGCCCATTCAGGACAGTCAGTCACCAACCGTCGCGCCATCCACAACTCAGCCGGGCAAGGTGATTTCGTTTACCATTCGCAAACCTTTCCAACCAGGGGATGTCCGCCGGGAAGGCTGACAGCCACGGGGTGAATTCTTGAAATGAGAAAAGATTTTGCAACCTATCACAGTCAGGCAAGGGGATCGGCCTAAGGGAGGAACGCCAAACTAATACATAGGGAGGATAAAGCGATGCTCATCGCAGATGACATACTCAAAAGCATGTGCCAGGCTTATTCAAGTGCTGTCAACGCGAGTGACTCGGCGACCTATGCCCGACTCTTTACCCAGGATGCGATTCGTATGCCCCCAGGGGCAAATCCTGAGTACGGTCCGGCGCAGATTCAAAAGGGTGAACAGGCCGATTATGACGCGGCGAAATGGAATGTGAAATTTACCCCTCGTGATGCGCTGTCAATCGCCGAGGACTGGATGTACGGCATTGCGGATGTTGAAGTTTGCATGGTAGCCCATGCTGATGGCAATCCCTCTAACTTCCAGTTGACGGTGACCTGGCTCCTACAAAGGCAGTTGACTGGCGAATGGCTGATTAAACGACAAATGTGGAACCGCAAACCAGACTGAATTTTGACGGGCGAATTGATTACAGTTCAAAACTAAACCCGTCTTGTTTCAAGCGCTGATAGGCCTCCAGGTCAAACTCGTACAGGCGGGCGGCGCGATTGGCAACGCCGGTCCGAAATATTTCCAGCGATCGCAACAGGCCCATGGCCAGGATTTTTTTGCGAAAATTGCGCTTATCCAATGGCTGGCCCAGGATGGTTTCGTACAGCTTTTGCAGTTCGGTCAGGGTGAACCTGCGGGGTAACAGTTCAAACCCGATCGGTTCATAGCGAATTTTGCCCTTCAAGCGGGCGATCGCTCGTTCCAGAATCAGTCCGTGGTCGAAGGCCAGTGGCGGCAGGCGATCGAGGGGAAACCAGCCAGCATCACTGGCGTCGGTGTCGGCCTGGACAGGATGCTCGGTTAAATTCACCAGGGCATAGTAGGCAACGGTGATCACCCGTTCCCGTGGGTCGCGATCGACCGTACCGAAGGTATAGAGCTGTTCCAAAAATACGTCTTTCAGGCCCGTTTCTTCCGCCAGTTCTCGCCGAGCCGCTTCATCCAGCGATTCATCCAGGCCCACAAAGCCGCCGGGCAAGGCCCATGCCCCAGCAAAGGGAGGAATTTTGCGTTGGATCAAGAGAACCTGCAGAACTGTGGGCTGATCCACACCAAAGATGACGCAATCGACCGTCACAGCCGGATGGGGATAGTCGTAGGTGTAAAGCATGGGTATCTGATGGATGACGAACATGATCCAGGCTTGGTGTTTATTGTACACTTGACTTATTGGATCCGACTGCGAGGCAAAACCCATGACCCTTGGAATCGAGCTTCCCATGCCGGTTCATTTCGACCGAACCAGGGTTGGACAGGTCTGGCGGGTGCCCTATCAGGAACGGGCGGCAGCGGCCGAAGCCTGGGCTAAACAGTACGGGCTGCAACCGTCAGCGGCGGACCATCTGCGCATCGGGCTACTGCTGGTTGATGTCCAGAACACCTTCTGCATTCCTGGGTTTGAACTATTCGTGGGGGGCCAATCGGGTCTGGGGGCGGTGCAGGATAATTGCCGGTTATGTGAGTTTATCTATCGCAATCTGGGCTTGCTCACGGAAATTATTCCGACCCTGGACACCCATACGGCGATTCAAATCTTCCATCCCATTTTTTGGGTGAATGCAGCCGGTGAACATCCGTCGCCAATGACCTTGATCGCTGCGCAGGACGTGCAGCAAGGGGTCTGGCGGATTAATCCCAGAATTATGGCCAGCCTGCCTGAGCCGGATCAGGTTTCCCTGGAAGCTTACACCCTGCACTATGTCCAGTCTCTGAGTCAGTCCGGCCAGTATCCCCTGATGATCTGGCCCTATCACTCGATGTTGGGTGGCATTGGCCATGCGCTGGTGTCCGCGGTGGAAGAGGCTTGTTTCTTTCATGCGATCGCCCGCCAGCAACAGACCCGCTTCGAAATCAAGGGGAACCATCCACTTACCGAACACTATTCCGTGTTGCGACCGGAGGTAATGCACCATCCCAGCGGCCGAGCGATCGCCCAGAAAAATGTCGGCTTGATCCAACATCTGTTAGCCTTTGATGCCCTCTATGTGGCCGGTCAGGCCAAGAGTCATTGTGTCGCCTGGAGTGTGGCGGATCTGCTGGCGGAAATTCAGGCTGTTGATCCTGGTCTGGCTAGCAGGGTTCACCTGCTGGAAGATTGTTCCTCGCCAGTGGTGATACCTGGCCTGGTGGACTTTACCGATCAGGCCAATGCCGCCTTCCAGCGCTTTGCGGCGGCTGGCATGCAGATCGTCCAATCCACCGATCCGCTGATGAGACATTCCAGGTGAGAATAGCTACAAATAATGGAGCGATCGCAGCGATGGCTGATTTCCTTTCAACCTATGGGTTTCTGCTGGTTTCCATGTTGCTGGGGGCCATGCTGGGGTTGTCGTTGTACCTGCCGTTGATGGCGGGTCAGTTGTCCCTGGCTAGTCCAGGGTTTTATGCCCTGGGGGGATACATTGCCGCCATCCTTTCCACCCAGGTGTTTGTGATTCCGGCCGGACAGTCCTTTCCTATCCTGCTGCTGTTGTTGGAGATGGGCCTGGCGGTCCTAGTCTGTGGCCTGTTGGGCATTGCCGTGGGTATCCCAGCTTTGCGACTGCGCGGCATCTATCTGGCGATCGCCACCATTGCCTTTGTGGAAATCCTACGCATCCTTTGTTTGAATCTGGAAATCACGGGGGGAGCGGTCGGTATTTTCGGCATTCCCCAGCCGTTTGCGACACCCCTTGGATATCTTTGGATCGCCTTACCTCTGCTGGCCCTGAGTGGTTTTTTTGTCTATCGGTTGGAAAATATTCGGGTGGGCCGGGCCCTGACCGCAATTCGTGAGGATGAACTGGCCGCCGATGCCATGGGCATCAATCCCACCTACTACAAGGTGCTGGCCTTTACGCTGGGGGCCATCCTGGCTGGCATGGTTGGGGTGGTCAGCGCCCATTTCTTGAATACCTGGAATGCCCGTCAGGGAACCTTTGATGCCAGTATTGTTTATCTCACTTTTGTGTTGATCGGTGGTTCCCGCACCTATCTGGGGCCGATCCTGGGCGGCATGGTGTTCACGGCCTTGCCGGAAGTTTTGCGGGCGCTGGCCGATATTCCCGGTCTGCCACTGTGGCTGGCTCAGTTTTTCCGAGATGGCCGTTTGATAATCTTTGGCCTGTTGATTGTTCTGGGCACTCTGTTCTTTCCCCAGGGGCTGATCTCGCCCGATTGGCTGAAGCGGCGTCGCCGGAAGCCCGTCCGTAACGCCAGTGTTGATTGACTCAAACGCGCAGGCCCAGATAGGTAACAATTAGCTCTGCCGGTCCCGGATTGCTCAGTTCGTGGACTTCCCCTGGTGCGACGGCAACGCAGGTGCCAGGTTGGAGAAAATAGGCGGCGCCATCAATGGCAATGACGCCCTCCCCCTCAGACACGAAGAACACTTCCCACATATCCGGATGGGAATGGGCCACGGCCACCTGACCGGGAGCAAAGCGGGCCTGGGAAAAATTGGTCAGGTGGGGCAAATCGCCGGACCCCAGCATCACCTTTTTCTTGATTTCAGGATTGTGGGAAATAGTTTGCTCCGACAAGGTTGTGAGAGATGTTATTTTCATTCGGTAGGAACTTCCTTCTGCGTCATGGCCAAGCAGCGATCGCAACTCAAAGTGCTTCTCCTTCAGATTCGGGACGACACCGAGACTCGTCTGGAGGAGTTGGATGAATTTGCCCGGTTCAGTCGGTTGCAACCGGAACAGTTGGATGTTCTGGATGTGTTTGCCACCCCAGAGTTTGAACCAGGCTGCATTGATGCCTATGATGCCCTATTTGTGGGTGGCTCCAGTGATGCTACGGTGACGCGCCCAGACCAGTATCCCTTTGTGGAACCGACCAAGCAACTGCTGGTCTATTGTTTGCAGCAGGCAATCCCCGTTTTTGCCTCTTGTTTCGGCTTTCAGGCCGCTGTTGAAGCCCTGGGGGGGCGGGTAATGGTTGATAAGGACAACATGGAGATGGGCACCTATCCCCTCTGGTTGACGGAGGCGGCCAGCACCGATGTGCTATTCCACGATGTGCCGGATGGCTTTTGGGCGGTGGCCGGCCATAAGGAACGGGCCATAACCATGCCTCAGGATGCCACCTTGCTGGCCTATTCCGATCGCTGTCCCTATCATGCCTTCAAAATGGTAGACCGACCGTTTTACGGCTTTCAATTTCATCCAGAAGTCGATCCGGATGACCTGGTTGCTCGCATTACGCGCTATCAAACTCGCTATTTGGACAATTCGGAGGCGCTTAGGACGATTTTGCAAAACCTGCAAACGGAAACCGCCATCTCCAACCAATTAATTGAGAAGTTTGTTGACCGGATCCTGCTGTCGGATGGTGCGAATGATTAATCAGGGTTGAACCAGGGCCATCGATGTATATCGCTTTGGTCAGAACGCTCCGGCCAAGGTGATTGGTCTAATGCCAAAACTGGCTAGGCGTCTGACTCGTCTGGCCAGGTTGCACACGGCTACGCGATAGATGCCGATGGTCTCCCCATGGCTTTATTCAACTTTCATGCGCAATTCCCAGCTACTAGCTGAAACTTTTTACTTTTCGTATAGACTGACCGGCATAATAGGTCAAGCAGGGTTGCCCAATGTGATTGATTGATCCAGCGTCGTCGATTCACAGGCAAACAGATGTCAAAGTTGGGTTCCGCCGGGGTAGTCGCACTTGTTAGCGATTCTGATGATTCATGACCGTTTCCCGCAATGGATTCTGGCCTCTGCCCAAATATGTGGGCTCAAAGATTGGCCTAGTCTCAGCACCCGGCAGGTGGCTCCAGAATTTGAGCAAGTTTGATCGTTATTTGGATGTGACACACTAACCAACTGGCAAATCAGTTGCTGGCGTTGTCTGATTATTGGTAATTCATAAGCTATCCGGAGGTTTTTGCATGGTGTATGACTGCATCGTCGTGGGTTCGGGGCCAGCTGGTGCTAGCGCAGCCTATCATCTGGCCAAACGGGGACGCTCGGTGCTGATTCTGGAAAAGCAGGCTCTGCCCCGTTATAAGCCCTGTAGCGGCGGTGTCTCTCCGGCGATCGCCCAGTGGTTTGACTTTGACTTTTCCCCAGCGATTGCCCTGAAAGTCAACAACATCCGCTACACCTGGAAATTGGATGACCCGGTAGATGCAGAATTAACCACCGCCGAACCCATGTGGATGGTGCGGCGAGATGTGTTTGACCACTTCCTGGTGCAACAGGCTCAAAAGCAAGGCGCAGTTCTGCAGGACAACACAGAAGCAACTGGCATTGAGTTTAAGCAGGACCACTGGCAGGTCAATACGGTCAACGGTCCCGTGATGGGCCGCTATCTGATTGCCGCCGATGGGGCCAAGGGTCCAATGGGCCAGTGGCTGGGTTTTAAGGAAACCAAACGCCGGATGGGAGCAACGCTGGAAACCCCTGCAACGGCGGTTGACTCCCGCAATGCCCGGTTTGAATTTGGCATGGTGAAGAACGGCTACATCTGGCAGTTCCCCAAAGCAGAAGGATATTCTCTGGGAATTTCTACCTTCCGAGGCAATGAACCCACCAACCTGAATGATCAGCTTAAGGACTATGCCCGCAAAGCCGGTCTGGATGTGACTGCGGCTCAGATGTTTATCCATCCCATTGGCATGTGGGACGGGCCGCAAAAACTGCACACCCAAAATGCAGTCTTGGCCGGAGATGCTGCCAGTGTGGCCGATCCATTTACGGCTGAGGGGATCCGCCCCTCCGTTTTTTCCGGGGTCAAGGCCGCCGAGGCGATCGATGCGGCTTTGGCTGGCAATCTGTCTGCCCTGGAGACCTACACCCAGGTGGTAAATGACGAATGGGGCACCGACATGTTGTGGGCCCAACGTCTAGCTGGGGTCTTTTATCGGATGCCAGGTATTGGCTACAAGCTAGGGGTGAAGCGGCCAGCGGCAACCGCCCGGATTGGTCAAATTCTCTGTGGCGAACTGCGCTATGCCGATGTGGCCAATGCGGCGCTGAAACGCCTCAGCACCGGCCTGATTCCAGGCATGGGCTAATAGAGCTTTAGCCAGAACGCTGAGGATAAGGTTGATCGGTCAAAGGCCGAGTCTGGCTTGGTGTTTTGTCTCGCCACCGACCTGTTGCACCTGGCTACAGCGACATAGCAAGCAGATTGAATGGGTTGCCGCTGAATGGGATTTGGCCTGGTGGCAGTTGGGCCGCTGGACGGTTGGGTGGCTCAAGGAAGCCGACAAATGGCGTCTACACGTTGCTGTTGGATGGGATTTCTGGCAGGCTGTTGCAGCACCAACGGACAGGACTGGGTCACCACGGCTCTGGCTTCCATATAGATCGGTTGGTCTGGCGGAACCAGAATGGCTGCCAGGATGGCATTGTCGTAGTCCTTAAGGGTAAACCGCTGATGGGCAATATTGAGGATGTCCTGGCTCCATTCGGCGATCGCCAGCGGCGCTAACCGATACTCCGGATGGTTTGCCGGAATCCGACGGGCATCCTGAATGGCATACCAGAAGGGAGATGCCTGGGTGGTTTTAACCAGGGTTCTGGCCCGTGCTGCCGCTAGCAAGGAAACTGGGGCGTTGAGTTGATTGGCCTGAGCGGGGCCTGGAATGGGGGATGGAGAGGCTTCAGGGGCTGGTGTTTGCCGGGAAGTGGACGTTCCAGAAATTCCAGTTGCTTCCTTACCTGTGAGCTGGGGGATGGGTTGGGACAGTCGAGCCTCTGGGGTTTGGGCAACCGAGACAATGTCACCCTGGATGAACTGCCAGTTACGCAGCAACACCCCTGCTAACAAAAAGCCAGTGATCAACCCACTCCAGGTTAAGAGTCGCCGCCCAAACAAGGGGTCTGACGGTCCGGCCGCATCCGGCAGTGGATCAACTGGGGACAGGGAAGCGAGGAGTGGGTGCGTCGTCGGTTCAAGCTCTGACGGCTGACCCGCCATCGCCTGATCTGGAGCGGTGGTTCCGTTGCTGTTGGCCAATGTCCCTGCTGCGAACTGGTCATCCAGCCAGATATCGGGTGATGGTGGGGACTCTGTTTGCAGGTTGATCGCTGCATCGGCAGGACGATCGGCTAGATCAAGATACTCCAGGGGGTGGCTGTCTAGCACGGCCGCACTGGGGGATTCCAGGCCCAACCTGCCTGCTGCCGCAGTGCCGATCAGGCCAGATCGCCCTGGGACTTCGTCGATTGTCGAACCAACCCACTCGGGCTTCACCAAACGCCAGTCTGGCCAGGGACGCTTGATCGTCGGCAGCGGTTCGGCTCGAGGGTCTGTTGCACCCAGCCACAGCAAGGGCTGCTGGCGGCGATCGGGTGGACAGAGTGTATAGGGCTGCTGAACGGAACACCCATAGGTCTGACTCAGTTCCGGTAGGCGATCGCTGAGGTATCGATCCAGGTCTGCAACCGTTACGAAAGACTCCTGCCGCAATCCCTCCAACAAGGCGGTTGTAAAGAATCCCTGGCCCAGCGCCATCGTTTCTCGAGAAAACTGGCCGGGTTTACAGGACAGAATGGTCGGAATGCCCAGCCGATGCACGATCTCGGCCGTCTGAATGCCGACGGTGGCTGGGGAAAGCCCCCCTTCGCTCCGGTTCATGTCCAACAGCAGCAAGAGGTTGGCGGGGGAGCAATGCTGTAGTTTGTGAATGATGTCCGTGATTGCCAGGGCGCTGGCGGGAATGTCGAGGGGATTGCCATCAATCGGCGCCAGGTAATCCTGGCCCTGATAGCAAACGCCGTAACCGCTAAAGAAAAACCACAGGTGGTCTTCTGGCTGCATCTGCTGGCCTAACCAGTCCAACCAGCCCAGAATCGTCGTGCGATCTGGCGTGGTGCGTTGTCCCCAGGCCAGAGGCGCAGTTTCCGTCAGCAGCAAACAATCCTCGGCAGAACAACCGGCTTCCTTAACCAGAAATGACCGCAAAGCCAGTGCATCCTGCTGTGCGTAAGCTAAAGGTTGGAAGAACTGATACTGGTTAATGCCAATTGCGATCGCCCACTGCCTCATGACCGAGATCCTACCAGCTTGCTGTATTGAACTGGCCTCTCTGCTTTCTATCATGGCAAGAAAGTGCTGTTTGCAAAAGTCATTCTGGGGCTTCGTCGGGTGTCGAACCGACCCACCTAGGTTGTACAAACGAGAATACCCAGATCACAGGCTGCAGCCTACAGGCTTGCCCCGATCCTGGCTGTCTGGCAAACATCTGGACTCCGGGGGCTGTTGCGCGATCGCTGCTCCGGCTCAAATCGTCCAAACTTCTGGCAATTAATTCATCCTTTCTTGCAGCGGGCTGTCGCCTTCTGGGTGTAAGGTGCAAGGCGCCCTTTCATCGCCACCGTTCCGCCGAAATTCCTGGCAGGTACAATCGAGAAACACAGTCTCTGCACAGTAAGGGGTTGCCCAATTAATGGAGAGCCGGTTCAATCTCCCCGCCATTATTGAGGGTTATGCTCAGGGCTATTTTTTAATGGCGGACGAGTCTGGGGATACTTTGGGTTGGTACACCAGCCGTCACCGCACGCTGATTCCCCTGGACGATCGCTTTCGTTATCCCAAATCTCTGCGTCGGGCATTAAACCAGAACCGCTTTCAAATTTCAGTCAATCGGGCGTTTCGGTCAGTGGTGGATGGATGCGCTGACCGGGAAACCACCTGGATTTCCCACGAGTTGAAAGATCTCTATTGGGACTTGCATCAGGCTGGCTGGGCCCACAGTTTTGAGACCTGGCAAGGGGATGAACTGGCCGGCGGCATCCTCGGCTTGGTAATCGGTGGCGCCTTCATTGGTGAGTCCATGTTTTTTCGCATCCCTGACGGATCCAAAGTCGCCATGGTGAAACTAGTGGAACGTCTGCGCCAAAGGGGATTTCTGCTATTCGACGCCCAAATGATGAACCCTCATCTGGAACGCTTTGGAGCCTATGTTGTGCGCAACGATGAATACCGGGATCTCCTGCGACAGGCTCTGCAGAGAGAGTGTGCTTTGGATTAGATCCGTTTTGGGAGTGGGAGTGGGGAAGGGAATAGGGAACGGGGAGGCTGGGGAAGATGAGGTGCTTAGTGGTGCGGGGTGTCAGGTGTCAGGTGTGGAGCAAACTACCCAACACCCAATACCTGACCGCTGTTCGCGTAGCGACTCCGCAGGAGTTTAGCTGACTGCTGATCGCTGACTGCTCTCTCTCAACTTAACGCAAGACCTCCTCCAGCTTTTGTTGAGCCCAAAGCGATTGGTACAGTCCTGGTTGTTCAATCAACTCGGCATGGGTGCCCATCTGGACGATCGCCCCCTGGTCCATGACAAAAATGCGGTCAGTCAGGGCTGCAGCGGACAGTTGGTGGGAAATGAACACCACCGTCTTGCGGTGGGTGCCGAGGGCCAGGTTTTGCAAAATCTGGGTGGCGGTTTGACTGTCAACACTGGAGAGGGCATCGTCCAACACCAGAATCGGTGCATCTACCAGCAAGGCACGGGCCAGGGCGGTTCGCTGCCGCTGACCACCGGAGAGGGTAATTCCCCGTTCGCCCACCACGGTTTGATACTGCTGGGGAAAGTTGAGGATCTCAAAATGGATCTGGGCCAGCTTGGCTGCATCTTCCACCGCCGCCAGATCGGCTTCCGGCTTGCCATAGCGGATGTTGTTTTGGATGGTAGTGCTGAACAGAAAGCTGTCCTGGGGGACGTAGGCGATCGCCGATCGCAGATCCTCCAGTCGAATCTGGGTAACATCATGGCCATCCAGAAATAACTGACCGGGGGCAATGTCTAGCAAGCGGGGCAGGGCATTGGCCAGGGTGGACTTGCCGGACCCGATCGGGCCCACAATGGCCACGGTTTCCTGGGGATGGATGGTAAAACGGAGATCTCGCAGGGCGGCTCGGGGCTTGCTGCCATTCAGGCTGGGATAGGCGTAGGTCAGATTGCGGGCCGTTAATTCTCCTCGAACCTGTGCCCGTGACAGGGCGATCGCCGATGGCTGATCTTGGATCGTCGGCTGTACGGTCAGGATGGTTTCAATCCGATCAATACTGACTTCGCCCCGTTGATAGGCCGTGATGGTAAACCCTAACAAGGCGGTGGGAAAGGCGAGCCGCTCCACATACAGCAAGAGCGCCAGGAAGTCGCCAACGGTCAGCGCCCCTCGGTTAATCGCGCCCATGCCAAACCACAACACCACCAGTAGACTGAGGCTGGCCAGTCCCCGTAACACCGCAAACAGGATATTGCGGGTCAACGCCAGATCCAGGTTGGTCTCCAAGAGGCGGTCGTTTAACTGGCCAAAGGCCCGCCGTTCATTTTCTTCCTGGGCGTAGATCTTGATCAGGGCAATGCCGCTCATATCTTCCTGGATCAGCCCACTGACGTTGGACAATTCTTCCTGGACTGCCAGTTGTTGCGATCGCAACTGTTCGCTAAACAACCGCACCAGCACCAGCATCAGGGGATAGACCGCCAGAGCTAACAGGCTGATCTGCCAGTTGAGGGCCAGCATTACCGGCAGGGTCAGACCGTAGGCAAAGATGGTGTTGGCCAGACTGAGAACGGCAAAGCCAAGCAACCGCCGAATATTGTCCACATCGCTGGTGGCCCGGTTAATCAGGTCACCCACTGTATTTGCCGCAAAATAGGACGGATCTAGCCGCAGCAAATGGGCAAAGATTTTCTGCTTCAGATCAAATTCCACCTGGCGGCCCACGCCAAACAGAGAAATCCGCGACACCATACGGGTGACCCACATTACTGAGGCCAGCACCAGGATCAGAACCACATAGTACAGAACCTGGTTATAGCGAAAGTTGGCCTGCAGATCATCAATTCCCTGGCGTAATTGCAGCGGAATGTAGACCCCCAGGGCATTGGTGACCAATAGTGCTGTAATCCCTATGGCTGCTTGCCGCCAGTGGGGACGCAAATAGATCCCCAATTTTTTCAATCGGGATTGAGCCATTACTAACCTGAACCGTATCAGCGGAAACTCCCCCATCCTAAATGAAAAGGGGCATTAGCGGCCCGGCTTATCGGGCTACTTGGAAGGGACGGATCCACCCCCTCAAGAAGTAAAACAGGGAGGTGAGATATTCTTCATAGGCTTTGGAACTGAGACAGAAGGCATCAGCACTGGGCAGAAAATCCGGGATGCCTAAATCCCGCTCGACCAGATCGGACCCCTGCACCAGGCGGGCCAAACTTTTGGAAGCGGGCAGGGTATGGAAATCGGCGGGACGGGCAATGATGCTTGCTTCATCCAAGATCTGTTGAAAGGTTAGGTAGGCCCGGTTCATACTCATGGCCGAGCCGACCAGCATCAGTTGATTGCCAAAGGGGACTCTCTGGTCGTTCAGTAGCTTCTTCACATTGATGGCGCTGTCATGCACCGTCAGGCTGTCATGATCCAACAGGATGTCGGTTGCTGGTACGTTGAACTGCTGGGTCAGGACCGTTTGAATCGTACTGGATTCGGAAATTTCCTCTTTCTTTTCGCCACTTTTGCGGATGCGATCGCGATACCGTCCGGCACTGACGACCACTAGGGGACGGCCACCCCGACTGGTTTCCTCCTGGAACAACTTGGCGGCATAGATGATGTTATTTCCCTTCTCGGTCAACTGAATCGGCAATTGGGTCAGAATTTGAAAGGTTTCCTGTCGGATCGGGCGTTCCACCTTGGGGGGAGAGGTGGGCGCAGTATTCTTGGGTGGGCGCAGTTGCAATCGAGTCGATCCCTGTCCCAGCAGCACAATCAGGCGGCGACTATCGGCCGGTAAGTCTGGGGCTGGTCGAATGACCTCAATTGCCTCCATCTCCAATTCCTGGGCCAGAAAGTAGGCCACAAACGGTAAACTGCCTAAAGCGAGAATCAGCACTCCACCCAGCAGTACATTTCGGGTCAGGGGCTTTAACTTGTTGCCGAAGAGCAGAAACAGCAACAGGATCGTGACCAGACCCAGAGGGCGCAAGGGCAAGGAAATGATCCGCCAGAGGATTTCCAGCACCCCCCCGTCGGCTGGTGCGCCTCGGAAAAAGGACAACACCAGCACGATCAGGATCAGCAGCAACACCATCCAGCGCAGGATTTCCTTGGGTAAGACTTTGGTCAGAACAAACCAGATGGTTACCCCAATGATCAACCACAGGAAGACCTGGGTTAACAGCAGAAATACATCGGTTAGCAGTAAAACCATGCCACAGTCCCCACCTGCCTAGGCTCAACCAGGCAATTACCTCCTGGTTTAATCATACCGGGAGTGAATAGTACATTCGTTTTTAACGATCCGATCCGGTGCGCCTTTCCATGAAAGATCGGGCAGGATTTTCCTGCCTGAACCGAAAAGCCGTGGTTGAATTGTAGTCTGATCGGCGTAGTTCGATACCCTGAACTGGCCTACTGTTCTGCAGGACGCATCGATTTCTGGTTAGCCACTGGTGAGTTTGGTCCAGTAGCGATCGAATAATTCGGCGGTGGCCGCATCCAGGGGGGCAATGCGTTCGCACCGGGCCAGCACAGAGTCCGGTGGAAACAGGACCTCGTTCTTGCGCAGCGGATAGGGCAATTGGTCGTAGGCTGCCTGGTTGGGGGTAGCAAAAAACAGACGTTCGGTTACCTGGGCTGCGACGGATGGTTGCAGCATGAAGTTGATCCAGGCATAGGCCGCAGTAGGATTGGGAGCGGTTTTGGGAATCACCATGGTGTCGCTCCAGAGTGAGGTGCCGCTTTTGGGGATGACGTATTTTAAGCGCGGATCCTCATTGATCACGGCCATTGCGTCGGAGGAATAGCCCATGGCCAACCACAGGTCTCCGGCCAGGATTTGATCGCGCCAGGCGTCGGAGGTAAAGGAGGCGATCGCCGGTTTGAGGTCTGCTAGCTTTTCGTAGGCTTTCCTGATTTCAGTGGGATTAGTGGAGTTGTAAGAGTAGCCCAGCGATCGCAAGGCGCCACCCATTACCTCCCGCATGTCATCCAGCAAGGTGAAGCGCCGACTCAGGGTTTTCTGGAAGTTCCACAGATAATTCCAGTCCTGAGGCGGAGGATCCAGTTTTTCGCTGTTATAGATGAATCCGGTGGTGCCCCAACTGACTGGGATACTGTATCGGTTGCCGGGATCATAGACGGAGTTTTGAAATTGCGGCAGGAGGTTCTCCAGCCCGTTGATGCGGCTATGGTCCAGTCGGCGCAGATAGCGCTGCTGGATCATTTTTTCCACCTGGTAATCCGAGGGATAGATGATGCTGTAAATTCCAGCTTTGCCAGCCTGGAAGGTGGCCATCATCACTTCGTTGGAGTTGTACAAGTCGGTTTTGACCTGGATGCCCGTTTGGGCCCGAAACTCATCCAGTAATTGCTGATCGATGTAGCTGGACCAGGTGTAGATAAACAACTCGTCTGGATTGCCTTTGCTCGCAGCGGTGGGCCGGACTTCTGCCAAAGTCCAACCACAACCGGAGAGCAGCCATCCTGACAGTAAACTGGCAGAGGACTGGAGGAAGGCGCGTCGCTTCAAGGACAGGCCTCCGGACTCACAGGACGCCATTTCTTCGCTACAGGGCAGGGGAGAAGCCACAGGTTCATGCCACGTTATACATAGAAAATGATTGGCTCGTCTAAACTGCCAGTGCTAGACAGTCCGCGTAGCCCCAGGACACGTAAATAGGGACATCTGCAGTGGGAAGTCGCAGGGCGTTGTTCGGTTGCAGGATAGTCAGGCGATCGCCCGATGTCAGCTCTACCAGACAGTGGATATGGGTACCCAAATACATCACTGTTTGTAGGCGGCCCTCGCACCAGTTCAATTGATCGCCCGGTTGGCTCAGACTCAGTTGAATTTTCTCTGGACGGACACTGACCACCACCGGCCCGGAGGTCAGTGGTTTTGCCTGCTCAGACAGTTGCACCTTGACCCGCAGACCCCGGTTAGTGGTAATCCACAACATGGTGGGATGGGCCCCTTCAATTTTGCCGTGGAGCAGGTTGGTGTCGCCAATAAAGTCAGCCACAAAGGGGGTTTGCGGCTGCTCATAGATCCGGGTGGGCGAGTCGATCTGTTCAATTTTGCCGTGGTTCATGACGGCAATCCGATCCGACAGGCTGAGGGCTTCTTCCTGGTCGTGGGTCACCATCACGAAGGTCAGCCCTAGTTCCCGATGCAGGGTAGATAGTTCCACTTGCATTTCCTTGCGCAGTTTTAAGTCCAGCGCTCCCAGGGGTTCATCCAACAAAACCACTGCTGGCCGGTTAACCAAGGCCCTGGCCAGGGCTACCCGTTGCTGCTGCCCCCCTGACAGTTGGGCTGGAAACCGATTGGCAAACGATTCCATTTTGACTAACTTCAATGCTTCGCCCACCCGCTGGTCAATTTCCGCTTTGCTGCGCCGTTTAATCCGCAGCCCAAAGGCGATGTTTTCCCACACATTCAAATGATTGAACAAGGCATAGCTCTGAAACACCGTGTTCACGGGGCGTCGGTAGGGCGGCACCTGGGTCATGGACTGCCCCTGAATAAAGACTTCGCCTGCTGTTGGCAGGTCAAAACCAGCAATTAGCCGCAGGGTAGTTGTTTTGCCACATCCAGAGGGGCCCAGGATGCTGAAAAATTCTCCCCGACGGATGGTAAAGTCTACGCCACGAACTGCTGGCTCCCCATTAAACACTTTGAACACTTTGCGGAGTTCAACGTCGAAATCGGTGTCAGTTGCCATAGACGGCTGGTTCTGGGTAGCAGTCTGGGACATAGGGACGATTTCCTGGTAGGGGGCTCTGAAAAATCCTGCTGAGCGATCGCGGAAGTGGCAAGTCGGATGGATCAGTGTAGTCTGACAAAGTAGTCTGACAAAAACGAACTATAGCAATCCTATTTGATTTGTGAATGCCTGGATGGTGAAAGGGCTTTGTGAGAAGGATTTCCTGCGGAAACCTTTCACAATCCTGATCGGATCGCTATACATAAACGAAAGCAGCCTGCAACCCATGCAGATTGTGATCAACTTGTGGTTCATTTTATCCGTCTGGGACTGGTTTAGTCAGGCGATACGGCGACTTGTAAGCTTTGTTCACTGGAAGCAGCCCCGCTGGCTGAAGCCGCCAGTCTGCGATCGGGAATTCTAGGACGGCGCAAAAAACTGAACATATCTACGCACGGGCGAAGCATTGGGCCGTCACAGCGGTCGATGATGGCAGGATGGGTCTGGCTCGTGCCAAACTAGGTAAGTAGTTTTACTCGCGGCAGTGCAGGCTTTGAAACGGATGGTAGTTGCAAGCCAACACCAGCCTACTGCAAAATCCTGGTTTTGCTGCCTATTCTTAACTTTGACGGTTCCTCCGCCTCATGACATCTCTCCATCCTTCATCGGGCATTATTCAGACAACCTCCGCCCGTTCCGTAGGAGCGCAATCCCGGTCGGTGGTGTTGATTATCTTGACCTCTCTGTTATTGGTGCTGGGTCTGGGTAGCCGCTTGGTCTATCTGCAATTGATTGAAGGTCAGCGTAACCGACAGTTGGCAGAAAATAATCGGATTCGGTTGATTCCCAAGCAACCCGAACGGGGAAAAATTCTGGATCGCAAGGGCCGTGTTTTGGCTGGCAGTCGCCTCTCGCACTCGGTCTTCCTTTGGCCCCTGGCTAAGAAAAAGGCGGATTGGTCCAGCACGCTGCAGCGACTGTCGCAAATTCTCAATGTGCCTGAGGCAACCCTCAACAAACGTCTGGAGCAAGCAGGTTACTCGTCTCCATTCCTGATCCGAATTGCCCGTGGCATTAGTCCAGCCCAGGTAACCGCGCTAGAGGAATATGGCAGTGAACTGGAAGGTGTGCAGGTCGATGCGGAAGCAGTCCGCTACTATCCCAACGGTGACCTGGCAGCGCATGTCCTGGGCTATACGGGGGAACTGAGTGATACAGAACTGGAAAAACGCAAGGCCGAGGGCTATCGTCTGGGCGATGTGATTGGCCAGATGGGAATTGAATCTGCTTTCGAAAGCCAGTTGCGAGGAGAATGGGGCGGCCAGCAGGTGGAAGTGGATGGGGCTGGTCAGGTGGTCCGGATTTTGGGTAGAAAGGCGACCCAGGCGGGACGGGATGTGACCCTGACGCTGGATCTGGATGTTCAGAAAGCAGCTGAAGCGGCTCTGGGAAACCGCAAAGGCGCGATCGTCGCGATCGACCCTCGCAATGGAGCGGTATTGGCGATGGTCAGCCGTCCCACCTTTGATCCCAACCTCTTCTCGACCCGGATTACCGATGCCCAGTGGCAACGGCTACAAAGTGCAGATCATCCCTTTGTAAACCGCGCCCTTCAGGGTTTTCCGCCTGCCAGTACGTTCAAAATTGTCACAACTACTGCTGGTATTGAGTCTGGCAAGTTCAGCCCAGACACGGTCCTGCAAACTTACCCATTCATTCGGGTTGGCGGCATTGAGTTTGGCGACTGGAATCGGGCCGGCTTTGGTCCTCTTGGCTTTGTAGGGGCAATGGCCTGGAGCAGTGACACCTTTTTCTATCAGATTGCCATGGGAATTGGCGACCAGAGTTTGATCCAGTGGACCCGCCGTTATGGCTTTGGGCGCAAGACTGGAATTGAGCTTTCGGCGGAAGAGTCCCCTGGTTTGGTTCCCGATGATGCCTGGAAGCGTAAGGAAATTGGCGAAGGCTGGTTTCAGGGCGACACGATTAACATGTCCATTGGTCAGGGCTATTTGCAGAGTTCGCCCCTGCAGGTAGCTGTCATGTTTGCCGTACCTGCCAATGGCGGCTATCTGGTGAAACCCCACCTGCTGAAAGACAACGAAGCATCCAAAAATTGGCGGGAATCGCTCAACCTGCAACCTGTAACCGTGCGTGTTTTGCAGGATGGACTGCGAGAGGTGATTACAGGTGGAACCGGAACAGCCTTGAATGTGCCTCACCTGCCAGCGATCGCGGGTAAAAGTGGCACCGCCGAAGACTTTGGTCGCCAGTCCCATACCTGGTTTGGGGCCTATGCGCCGGCCAACAAGCCCGAGATTGTGGTGGTGGCGTTTGGCGAAAACTCGGGCGGCGGTGGCGGTTCGGTCGCAGCCCCCATGGTGCGCCAGGTATTGGAAGCCTATTTCAACCCCAGCAAAGCCAGTAAGGGTGCCGCCGCGGTTGAGTCCGTGCTGACCGACTGATTTGGTTTCATCAGCCATCTGGCTCAAAATAAAACCAGCACCGATGAGGGTGCTGGCGTGGGGGTAAGAGGGTTTTAACTCAGAAGGTACAGGAGGAAGACAAGCCGTTTTGAATGGAACTAGCGCGGTGTCCGGTTGCTTTGATCGATCACCTGCCGCACCGCTGGCCCAGGAACATAGCCATAGCCAAAGGTCGAAGTCTGGTTATCATCCATGATCCGAGGCGTCAGTAAGACAATCACTTCATTGCGTTGATTTTCCCGCTCGTTACTTCTGAACAAGGCCCCCAGCAGGGGAATATCACCTAAAATCGGCACCTTCCGGACGGTGGATCGATCCTGATCCTGAATCACCCCGGAAAGGATCAGGGTTTGGCCATCCCGTAGACGAATCCGACCGGATTCAACCGAGCGGCGGGCTAACAAGGTAACAAATGAGCCACTACCCGTATTTTCCTGCCGAATTGGAGCTGAGATATTGGGGTTAACCCGCAGGGTGACAAAGCCATTATCGTCAATCCGGTCAATCGCTACCCCTAGTTGCAGCCCTGCCTGCCCGATCGTCGGTTGGGTTACCTGCCGGGTGCCGGAAACGGTATCGACAAACTGGGTGGTGACCTGAGTAACCACATCCTGCGTCACGTTCACCGTACCGGTTTCACCCTCCTGAATCGTCAGGTTCGGATCGGTCAGGATTTTGGCATTGCCGCTGATAATCCGGGCTTGCAAACTGGCCAGGAACTTGCTGGGCCACTGGAAGAATCCGGGCAAGCCAAAGGTAATCTGATTGCCCTGGATCTGGGTAATTCCTGGCTGGAACGGGTTGCCATTGGTGCCAAAGGGTGGCCGGGCGTTGGGTACGCTGCCGATTGCTGGTGGCTGGCCGGTGATTCCGGCGGCAGGTGGGCTGTCGCCAAAGGGCGCGTTATAGCGGGGCGCATCGAAGAAGGGCTGGCTGGAGCCATTGGTGGTGGGATAGGTGATGCCCGCCGTGGTTGGTGCGGTCAGACTATTCTGGGCTTCGGCGTTGGTGGGAGGTCGATAGTTGCCGAAGTTGAAATAAGCCTGTCCCCCATCCACGGTGAACCATTGATCGCCGACGCCGAAGGAGAAGCTGGTGGAAAACTGTTCATTATTCAGCAGGGTGACGTCGATGACTTTGACGTTCACCACCACCTGACGCTTGCGAGCATCCAACTGGGTCAGCAGGGCGGTGGCAATCTCCACTTTCCGGGGAATACCCGTCAGAGTAACGGTATTCAGCCGCGGATCGGTACTGACCGACAGCCCTTGCAATACCGCCGGACTCTGGCCGCCCTCAACTTTCACCGTTACCACCTTTGGATCAGTAATGGTTTCAGTAGTAATGGTTGGCCCTCCTCCCTGAGGAGTGGCGCTTTGTAGCGTTTTCTGAGACGGGATAAACTGCCGGGTTTCGGCCCCTTGAATGGCCAGAAAAGCGGCTGCGTCGATCACAGATGCCTGATTTAGCCGCAGGGTACGACTAATCACATTTCTAGCCGCATCCGGTAATTTAGGCCCAACAAAAATGGTGCGTCCGACCAAGTTGGCTTCCAAAGCCGCACATTGAGGGCCGGTACCACTCAAGCCAGCACCAGCAGACGCGGTGACTGGAACGCAGGTTACCCGCAGGACATGATTAAACACATCCTGAACTGCTTCGTTTTCAATATCCAGGGTGATGGTGGGTTCTGGAATGGCTCCCTGTCCGCCTTGGGCGGCGGGCGGAGAGGACCAGGCCAGGTTCAGGTTGGCGGCTCGGGCCAACAAGGATAGGACTTCTCGCACTGGCGCGTCCCGCAACACCAGCCGGGGAATCCGCTGGGCAGTGCCCAGGTCAATGGTGGCAGCAGACGCATCCAGTTGGGAAACCGAAATATCACCCACTGGCGGTGGCACGGCCCGGGGCAGCATGGGCGGAATCGTGGACGGTGGCGATTGTAGCGGCCCTGCAGGCAAGGCCGGGTTGGACACGCCACTAGAGGGCACCGATGGCATGGGTACCTGGGCCAGGGTACTGGGCTGACTGGGTAGGGGCGCAGCTAGGGCCGGACGGGGGCTACTAGGAGCGGTTGAGAACTGCGATCCGCTAGTGGTGCTGGCCTCTGGTGGCGGAACGGCGATCGGTTGAACGGAGACGGTTGGCGGTTGATTGACTGAGGCGCCGGCTGGCTTGGTTGCCGTGGTGGTTGGCGCAGCAGTAGGAACGCCCTTGGGCGCTGGCAGAGGCTTACCCGTGGCCACATAGGCGGTCTGTTTTGCGGTCGATGGGGTGAGGCTGAGGACGACACCACCCGTCTCCGGACGCACAACCTGTCCGGCTGGAGCGGCTCCCTGACCAACGACCGTGACGCGCACATTATTGGGATCCACTGCTTTTACAGTTACCAGATTAATCCCAGGTACGGGATTGGCTTGCTGGAAAGTTCCGCCCGGCACCTTCAGTTGGGTGTTGGTCAAATCAGCAGTCCAGGTTGTGCCCCGATTCACTGCAAAGACCTGTGGCCGTTCTCCCTTCTGGGTTTGTAAAACCAGATTAATCCCGTTGCCATTCGGGTTCAATTCAACTCCCGTCACTAATACTGGAGCGGCAAGGGCTGGCTGAACTGCCACCACAACTGTCGCCCCTCCGGCAATCATGCCAGCTATTCCCTGTACCTGTTTCACGGCTCCCTCCTCACTCAAATAATAGTCCGACTTGAGAGATGAATCCTCATGACCAATAACTCAACACAATGACTCTGACATGCACCCGATCTACCTCACGGCTATTTGGCCGCTGGTGGCGCCGCTGGTGGCGGTGCAATTTTTTTCATATCCTCTGGTGTCAGCGGTAGCGGTGCTTCTAGCTGAAAAGAGGTAACAATCTTGGCTTCCGGCTGACAGTTTGGCAGAAACTGAACCGTATCACCTCTGATTTCGAATAGTCGTGCCGGTGGTCGATTGGCATCTCCTCCCAGAGCGAAATCAACATTCCTGAAAATTAATAGTGGTTGGAGGCGTTCCAGGCTACGCAAAATCGATTGGGTCTGGTTGAAGTTCCCTTCAAATGAGACATTGGCAACCTGACGCTTCAACTTATTGTTAACTTGGGAACCGTAGGAGCCGTCTGTAATAATCCCCGACACCTTTGGATCGGGAACGAATTTTCGCAACTGGGCCTTGACTGCTAGGTCACCAACCTGGTCTTCAATCTGGCGTGTATTATTGCGAACCCAGGCCGGACAGGCAGCCAGTTTGTTTTTCCGCCGCTCGGCTAGATCGGCATTACGATCATCTACCTGACGGTTGATGTCCAACAAAATCGTATTCAGCGTGTTTTCATTGGCAAACAGGCTCAGCACATCCTGTTGTTGCTTTTTGGCGGCAGCCAGCTTTGCTTGCGCGTCTTTAATGCTTTGCTCAATCTTGGCCTTCTCTTGTAACTGAGCTTCCTGATCTTTGACCTTGGCATCCAACTCTTGATATTTCTGCCATTCTGGTTGGACAAAGTTCAGAAACAGGTAGGCGGCTCCAGCTAGTCCGGCTAAGGCCAGCAACAAACCACTAATCATGGGCGTCAGCGTGACGCCAAATACAACGGGATAATTGGGGCCTGTTTCAAAATTCGGTTCGCCAGGAACCATATTTCCAGTTAACGTCATGGCTGCATCACCCCTTTCTTCTGCAGAGCCTCAATCCTTGTGACAATTCCAGCTGCACCCTTCCGATCTAGTTCACGCAGGAGTTCTGAAGTCGGCACTTCAGTCAGTGCGCTCTGAATGGAGAATTTAACTTCCTTGGGCAGTTTAGGGGGTTGTCCGCTGCCCCCGCGGGCTCCTTGCACTTGCAAGGGCTGAATGCTTGGGGCGTCTACCAACTCGGCTGAAACAATCCGCGTTTGGTTGGCATCCAGTAAGTTAGACCGCTGTAGCAATAGCAGAAAGTCATTCACATCGCTAAATGACTTGGCTACGCCATCAATCTGGAAATAGGTGCGGGGCGGAGGTGCAGGTGGTGCATTGGCTGCCGGACTGGCCGTGGGTGATGGCGATGGCGAACCCTGCAAAGCGGCTACTTGGGACAAAGGAATTTCCTTGGTGCGGACAATTTGTACACCGGGCGGGGTGCGATCGCGAATGACCTGGGTCAGAGCTGACAGAGGCTTCACCTGGTTAAACACACTGACCAGGCCCTCGGTTTCACCTTTCACCTGAGCCACTTCAGCGGTGATCGATTTCTCCTGGCCCTTGAGCGCTTCCAGATCTCCCAGCTTGATTTCTAACTCTGCCCGTTGGCGTTCCAAATCGGCATTTCTGGCCTGCAAAAACAGCAAAGAACCGAGTGCTAATGCTGGTAACAGTACAGCCGCCACTGCGCCCCAGATTAATGGACGACGATCGCCTGCTGCCATTGGGGCCGCAGTCGCCTTGGCTCGGCCAGTGTCCCGTCCCAGTTCTGGCCGATCATTTAGGAAGTTAATGTCCAGACTGTACATATTACGAGGCCTCCCGCAAGCCTAAACCAAGCACTACCCCTAAGCCCGGCCGTTGGTTGGGAGGAACTTCCTCAGTCACTTCCAGGTTCAACGCCGAAACCGGGTCAATTTGACTGCACGGCAAACTGAGACGCTGAGTGAAAAACTCATCCAACTGACCGATCGCAGCCCCTGGACCTGCCAGCAATAATTGGGCGACCTCCAGGTTTTCGCCCTGGTTCAGATAGAAGTCAATTGACCGGCGCAATTCATCGGCCAACTCGCCCAAGATCCGCAGCATGGCCGCAGCACCAGGATTGGTACCGCCCATGCGCTGGCTGCTGCCAATGGTGTCAGATGGAGTCAGCGGCACCGTCATTCCCTGCAACAAATCTGTGCTGCGGGAGGGCGGCAGGTTCATTGCCCGTGACAAGGCTCCTTGGATTTGATAAGTGCCAATGGGAACCGTCCGGGAAAACTGCGGCACTCCATCCACCGTAATGGAAATCTCAGTACTCTCAAATTCAATGTCAACAATGGCAACCGCTTCCTGGGGGGAAAACTGTCTGAGTTGCTCACGAATGGTTCGAATCAGGGCGAAACTGCTAATCTCCAAAACATCAATTTGCAGCCCTGCCTGTTGAAAAGTATTAATATACGAGTCTGTTATTTCCTTGCGGGTCGCTACTAATAGGACCTGGTATTTTTCAATCCCGTCTTCATCTACAAATAGACCTAGTTTTTGATAATCCACATCGGCTTCTTCCCGAGGGAATGGCAGATAAAGGCCTGCTTCCTGATTCAATACCATTTCCCGCAATTCCTGGTCATTTAACTCTGCGGGAATCGGGATAATGCGGGTGACGGTATCTCGCCCCCCCGGTACGGATGTGGCAACTTTCTTGACCTTGAGCTTATTCTCCGCGAAAAGAGACAGCAGCAGCTCTGCCATGCCTGCCACATCAGTGATCTGCCCTTCGTGAAACATCCCTTCAGGAACAGAGGTTGATGCCAGAGTGACGAGTTTGAATGCTGATCCCTGCTTCCGCAATTGGGCAACATTGATTCGATCAGGGGCCAGTTCTACACCGATCCCCTGGGATTTTCCAGAAAATACATTTCTAAGGGCACTGACCACGATGCCACCTACTCACTGATAAATTTAACGGCAACATTCAGAGGAGCATTTTCACCATAAGACAGACCAATCAGCCAGACGCTAATGCATGGTACTCGATCCAGTTCAAAGGGAACACATTTGTAGAAAGGAAGAAAGTATGTTTTTTTTGACCGTTGTGGCCTGTAAGGACATGCAAAGGGTCAACTCTAGCCTTTTTTACCGCCCCTTCGGAGGTTCTCAAAGCGATGGTACACACAATTTTGAGAGTTGAACGAAAATTTTGTGCGGAAACCCAGAAAGATGGCGATGAGGACGGTGCCAGGACAGTATCTTTCCTGGTGCAGTTGGGACTCCTTTATTGAGTCCAATATCGTGGACAGCGTTGTTTGCAGAAAATTTTGTTAACCTCACGCTATCCTTGGTGTCGCAGGCTTAAAGGGATCGCTGGCATCAAGCTCTGCTAGTTTTTCTGGCCTTCTTTTCACAGAACTTTATCCAGCTACCCCTGGTCGATTGGTGCAGCAAGTTCTACCTGCCATCAACGGAAGTATGTGTACAATTGTTCTCGTTGTCTTCCCTCTACCCTCGCTACCCCTCCTACCATGCTTGATCTGTCGAAACTGGCTCAACAAATGCAGGGGATTAGCCAACAGTTGAGCTTGGAAGTTGCAGCCAGTCGCCAACGACTGGAACAGGCTCAGTTCCTATTAAAAACGATGCGGCAGAATCAGGAGGAGTGGCTTGCTTTGCACCAGTCCTGGCGCGATCGCCTGGCATTTACTGCGGCTCAACCGGTTGAGCCCCTGAATCACTGTCCAGATCTGCTCGCCGCCCCCGCGGCCCACACTGTTCTGGCAACCGATGGCTCTCAAATTTCCCCCAGCCATCATGAAATTGCCTACTGCTACTTAATTAATGTTGGTCGCATTGCCCTGCATTATGGCCAAAACCGTTTTCCCCTACTCGACAGTCTGCCGGAGGTGTTCTTCCGACCGGAGGATCTCTACATCTCTCGCCAGTGGGGGATCCGCACGGAAGAGTGGATGGGCTTCCGCCGCACGGTTTCAGAAGCAGTCATTCTAGCTGAACTGGCTGAACAGATGCAGGATTCAGCGTCCCCATCTCCCCCCCCTTCCCCATCCTCCCCATCTCCCCCCGCCCAGTGGCAACAATCCGTCCTGCCCCTGTCATCGTTAGCCCAATCCCTAGACCCGAACCCAACCCTGGCCCTGGTCGATGGTTCCCTGATTTACTGGTTTTTGGATGCGTTGCCTGGGGAAGCGCGCGATCGCATTTTGCTCCCCATCCTGCAGGCATGGGATCGGCTCCAGGCGCTGCATATTCCCCTGGTGGGTTATCTCAGCGCTTCCAGAAGTAGTGAATCGCTCAACTTTCTTCGGTTGGCAGCTTGCCCCCACAACACACCGGACTGCCCAACCCACTGTGCTGGTCAGGGCGATCGGGCTCCCTGTCAGGTATTGGAGTCGCTCAAAGATGCAACCTTCTGGGCCACCCATCTGCAACCCGGACAGCGCAGCCCTCTCTGGCGCAGTTCCGCTAAGATTCTGGATCGCTATGAGCACCATGCCATCCACTTCTGTTATGTCCATGTGGGCAGCGAAATTGCCCGGTTGGAATTTCCAGCCTGGGTAGCTGAGGATCCAGATCAACTAAATATGGCCCTCAGTCTGACCCTGGCCCAGGTGCAAAAAGGGTATGGCTATCCGGTGGCCCTGGCTGAAGCCCATAATCAGGCGGTTGTGCGAGGCAGCGATCGGGCTCGCTTCTTTGCCCTCTTGGAACAACAAATGGTTCGCACCGGACTACATAATGTGGGCATTTCCTATAAGGAGGCCCGCAAACGAGGCAGTATTGCCTGAGGCTCAATGAACCAGCGGTATCTCAGCCGCTTTCTGTCCACGGCTATTCAAAGTCGCTAACCAGTCCAAAATTAATTGATTTACCTCGGCTGGACATTCATCGTGGGGACAATGGCCCGCATTTTCGATTTTGGCGAGGGTGATATCTGGCTTGTACTTCAGGAACAGCGGGGCCAGATTTGGCGGAACCATCCGGTCCTGATTGCCCCATAACAGCAAAATCGGCACCGACAGTTGGGGTAACAGGGTCTTGGCCGTGTGGACTGTGACAAACGTTGGCTTCGTCTGGATCATGGCCCGTAATGCCTGCTTGGCGCCGCGATCGTAGGCGGGCAGCGACAAAATTTCGATCAATTCGTCTGTGACCGCACTGGCAGTGGCATAGGCCATTTGAGCCCAGAGACGGATCCCCAGAGGGGTGCGCAATACATGAAAAACCGGATCAAAGATCAAGGGAGATAGGAGTAGGCTTTTCGTCAAATTCAGCAACGGCTGTAAACATTTGCCTACAGCTTTAACCGATGACTGCACCCATTGAGGCGTTTCTAAGACGGATGCGTCTGGCAGATTGATCAGCACTAATCCCTGAACCATTTCAGGATAGCGGGCTGCGATCGTCAGGCAGGCTAGAGAGCCAATCGAGTTGCCTACTAACACCACGGGCTGACGAATAAAGGTTTGCCAAAAGTCATAGGCTTGCTCGGCCCAAAATGCTGCATTGTAATGGGCTGATACCTTTTCTGAGGCTCCGAACCCTAACATATCGAGAGCATAAACACTGCGGTTCTGGCCCAACTCTGCCAAGTTGTGTCTCCAGTGGGCGATGGAAGCCCCAAAACCATGTAGGAACAACAAAGGAGGCAAATCCGTGGGTGTTTCTGCCCGCAGATAGGTGTAGCGAGTTTGCCACCCGCGCCAAATCCAATCTCGCTGCCGACCAATCCGTTGCTGCCAGGGAAGGAACTCTGTCACTCCTTAACCTCAAGTTCAAGATTTACTGCAATTTTCACCGCAGTTTGACACGACTCAATAGCGAAAAATGCTGTAGTTTGAAAGTCGCTGCCATCACTTTTCCAATTTTAAGGGGTCATCCTCCGGTTGGGCATCGGTCGAAACCCAGCCATGCGCCCCACAGACAGGATTGCATTATCCAGGTGCTGACTCTGGTTGTCGTCGCCAGGGGATAACAGGTTGAAAAGAACTGAGGATTTTCTTCACAAAAGGGTGTTTTTGCCGAAAAGATTGGCTATGATTACCAGGGAGTCCATGTGGATGCATCGCTAAGTCCTTGATCCGTTAGCTAATCTGGATTAGTCTTAACTATGAACCCGTACATATGGATAGCTCCTGCGACAGGTTTGGATGTTGTGATAGAAGACCTCAAAAGTCGTTCTATGGTGTGAGGAGGACAAAATGTCAAAAATTCTATGGAAATCATTGCTGATCAGCCCGGCTGTGCTAGGTGCTGCATTGGCCGTTTCATCTTCTGCGATCGCTGCAGAAGCAGGTGCAAAGGTTGATTCTAGTCAAGATGTGGTTGTTCAGGCTTCTGCTGTTGTCGCTGAACAGTCTGTTGCTACTACTGAAACAGTTGCTGCTGAGCCCCCTGCTCCGGTAGTGGTAGCTCAGGCCGTGACTCCTGCATCTTCTTTGAATGACAACTCAGCGGTTCTGAATCAGGTTAGTCAGTACAGCCGGGAAGGCCGTTCCTCTATGGGGCAGGTTACCTCGGTTTCCCAGTTTACCGATGTGAATCCGACGGACTGGGCTTTCCAAGCGTTGCAATCTCTGGTTGAGCGTTATGGTTGCGTCGTCGGCTATCCCGACAAGACCTACCGTGGCAACCGGGCCATGACCCGTTATGAGTTCGCTGCTGGTCTGAACGCTTGTATGGACCGCGTCAACGAACTGATTGCGGCTGCGACTGCCGATCTGGTTCGCAAAGAAGACCTAGCCATCCTGCAAAAGTTGCAAGAGGAGTTTGCTGCTGAACTGGCTACCCTGCGGGGCCGTGTTGATGCCCTGGAAGCTCGGACTGCAACCCTGGAGAAGCAGCAGTTCTCCACTACCACCAAACTGCGGGGTGAAGTTATCTTCGCGGTTACCGATGAGTGGAACCAGCCGATTAATAACGAGCCTGTATTCCAGGATCGGGTTCGTTTGAGTTTGAACAGCAGCTTCAGCGGTAAAGACCTGTTGGTTACCCGTTTAGCCGCTGGAAATGCCATTCAGTTCCAAGAGCGGTTGAATGTTAACAACACCAACTTTGGCTTTACTGCTCCTTTGACTGAAGTTACTCAAACTTTCAACTATGGCAACACTGGCAACAACCAGGTGTTTGCTGACTGGGTCGCTTACTATGCGCCGATTGGTGAATATGGTACGGTCTATATTCCTGCAGTCGGTGGTTTGCAGTACGACTATGCCCCTACCCTTTCTGGCTTCCAGGAAGACTTTGATGGTGGTAACGGTTCTCTGACTGTCTTTGGTCAGCGTAACCCGATCTATCAAATTGGGGGTGGCAGTGGTATTGGGGTCACTGTCGGTACCGATAAGTTGTTTGGTTTCACCATTGGCGGCAGCGGCCTGACCATCAGTGCTGGTTACTTGGCAGACAACAACAACGCAGCAGCTAATAATCCCGCTGTGAAGAATGGTCTGTTTGATGGTAGCTATGCTGCTTTAGGTCAGATCGCCTGGATTAGCGACAGTATTTCCTTGGGCTTTACCTACGTGAATGCTTATCGTCGGGGTGCTATCTTTGACACCGGCGGTGGCGCTCCTACTATTGGCACCATCTTTGCTAACTTCGGTGGTGTTGGTGGATTATTTGGCCGTCCATCTTACCTGAATGCCTATGGTGTTTCTGGTTCTTGGAAGTTTGGCACCAATATGTCCATCAATGCTTTCGGTTCCTACATTGCAGCCGATGCAATTGGTGATGGCTTTGACGGTAGTGAAATCTGGACTTATGGTTTAGGCTTCGCTTGGACCGATTTGGGCAAGAAAGGCAACATGCTGGGTCTGACTGCGGGTGTTCTGCCCTACGTTGGCAACCCCAAGCAGTCTGGTTACGTTCAAGCCGTTTCTAACGATGTGCCCATCCAATTGCAAGGGTTC
>Ga0272446_1001675_pt1 | contig 31719 bp, 30 predicted proteins | sample YNPCB0061_FD_194587 | JGI IMG/M metagenome (GOLD analysis project Ga0272446, IMG submission 194587) | Hot spring microbial mat communities from Yellowstone National Park, WY, United States - YNP-CB-006-1 | ecosystem: Environmental > Aquatic > Thermal springs > Hot (42-90C) > Sediment | place...
TTAGCCTGCGGCTTGTCTGCGCATAAAGCTAAGAGTCGATAAGACAGCGTGTCAAAATGCCTCAGGGCGGTGGAACACTTCCAGGTGGAGAAGGATCTTCGACTCCCAAGACGGAGATGTCTTTAACAATCGGCTTGCTCAGGTCCACTTTGACGGGCTCAGGCCAGATCGCTTCTCCTCGGTTGCCTGCTTCGTCCATTGCTTCCACTTTGAGGAAAAATTGAAATCCTCGATCCTTCGTGGAGAGTCGCACCGAACCATTATTGCGCAGATTCGTTTCCATCACTTCCCAGGGTCCGTCTTTCGTTGGACCATGGAAGATCGTGATGGGTGCCTCACGCAAAAATTTGTCCTGGGCGCGAAACTTCACCGTTAGAAAGCCGGCATCAGCCTCCTCCCCGACGATGACATCAAAGATCTCCACAACCGGTTTCGTTTCATCGACCTCAACCCAGATTTGCGGAGGTTGACCGATCGAAGGTGGATCGACGGCTCGACCGACTCCGCTCACAGGGCGGAGAGTAAAGCCATACCGCCCCGGAGCGACGACCTCAATATCAATCGGCGCATTGAGTTTGTTTTCTTCCACGGTGAAGTATTTAATCCAAGCCTGCGAATCGCGTGTCAACCAGAGTTCGACATGTTTCACACGCGAGGCCCCGACGTTGTCGAGTTTATAGTTCAGTTTGAACTTCTTACTCCGCACATAAATCACTTTGGGAGTTCCAGGAGCGGCAGCCTTTGTCCCTCCTGCCTTGCTAAAAGTCGGCTTGGTCTGCACGATTTTGCTGGCTAGGTTTCCGGCCAAGTCTGCTACGCTGAGACGGACATCAATCGTGCTGTCGTAAACTGGATTCCAAGTAAAATGGGCCCGGTCGAGCGGTTTGGGACGTAAGGGAAGCCACTCTCCATCACTGGCTTTGCGATATTCTAAACGCAAGGTGCGAAGATCCAGATTGGGATCTTCAATCTTCCATTGCACGGCTGCTCCACCCTCTTTGGCCTCGACCGCCTCAAACTCTACCTGGGGCATCTTAGTATCCACGATCACCCGCAGCAAGGGCCGTACCATCCCATTGAGGTTCTTTGGTTCTAAGTTGCCAAAGGTATCTTTGGATTGAATGAAGAAAAAATATTCGCCATCCTCGGGAGCGGTAAAATCAAAGGCACGACGATCCGCGGGGATGGTGACGGCCGGCTCGTAGTTCTTGCCATCTCGAGAGCTATAAAGGATAAATTCACGATAGGCCCGGGTGGGATTGACAACCAAAGGAATCTCGAAGTTGCGGTTGCCCAAATAGCTGGGGGGGAGTTGAGCGTAAGCAGGTGTACACCCCACCCACAGGGCGGCAAGCATCACGAAGCCGGAAACCATTCGCGGCATAGAGATCGAGCCTACCCCGAGGATGCCGACGACCCTCCCGACGAGAGTCTTCCCAATTCCAAACATCGACCAAGTTCACTCCATCGCTTGAATCGAAGCGGAGAACAGGCACAAGCTGGGGAAGCTCCGGGCCGAACGGCAAGCGTTCCAACAAAACGATAACACCACGCGAGACCTCTCTGGTGCCGGTGGTGAAGAAAAATACTGATTTACACAGAGAGGAGATTCGTCTCAACGATCGCGTTTGCATGCTCGCGTTTGCATGCTCGCGTTTCAACGATCAAAGATACTCTCAGGCACACCAGGGTTGATCTTGAGATTCACATAACTGAACACCTCGAGCAGCTCCGGCTCCTCTCCGGCTTTGCTCGGCCAATCATAATTCTCCACGCGGATGGGCAGGCCATTTTCTTGGTCAAAGTAGACAACGTTTTTGTGATGTAAAAACTTGCCCTCGCCACGCGTGGGATGGATCATCTCGACACGCGTGCATTTGCGTTTGGCAAAGACAAAGGTGCCGAGTTTCACCTCTGTCAACCCCCACTGCTTTTCGAGCGGCCAACCTTTAGAGGCCATGTCGATGACGTTGCCGATGCCCGCTTGGGCGACCGAGTGACGGGAGGTTCTACGAACACGCACATCATCCAGATCGACCGAGACGAAGCCCACTGCCCCGAGCAAGCCGGGCGGCTTGACGCGCATTTTGCCATCGTTTTTGCCGCTGACGTAACAGACTTCTTGGCCGGCGCAGGGTTTCGGTTCGATCCAACACATCGAGACACAAAACGGGGTGGTGCGAACTTTGAGGTGAATGAGATGATTGGGACTAAGACCGTCGGCGAGCTTTTCCCGTTTGATGAGCATGCACTCGTAATCGTCGATTTTGGCATAAGCCTGCTTGGCCCGTTGAATCAGCGCGAGGGCCTGATCCATGTTGGAAGGGGGGCTAGCGTCCAGATCGCACAGGGTGAACAGTACAACCATCCAGCAGGCTAGTCGTCCGCGCATGAGGGGTTCTCCATACCCAGGGGGTTTTTGATTGCATCGGCAGAAGAGGAGAAAAACATAAACCCGCTCGCGAAGCGACCCCATTCTTCTCTGTTCCGCAGGCCAGGAGAAAGCTATGAATATCGTATCTGGAGCGATCGCTGTTGCCCCCGGGGTGTTGCTTGATGAATGTCCAACCTCCCCCTTCTCAACGCGCCTTGTTTCGTCGTCGGCTCTTGCAGGTGAGTACGACCCTGCTGACGCTTTTAGCGACGGCTTACTGTTGTACGCTCGGGCCGATCCCGGCCATCTTGGCCCTCGCGGTGGCCAAGCATGTGCTGGTGGCGGTGCTGATGATGGGGTTACAACCATTACCCGCCCAATCATGAGCCGGAGCCTCGTACCTGTCCTTTCCGCAGCCAGGCGAGCGGAACTCGAAACGGCGTATCGGCAAACGGAATATCACGTTTTCCGCGAGCCGGACCCGTTTTTCTTCCGCATTGACGAACCGTGTGAGGCGTTGTCTGCGGAAGAGAACTGGGCGTTCCTCACCGCCTGCAACCCGGGTTCTACCCTATTGTCCGCTGAGGAAAACGAGCAACGCCTGATGCAATTGCAACGCCTTGTCGCGAGCCATTGGTTTCACCTGCCGGGGGAAGGCCGCTCTCCCGACGCCAGTTGGCGTGAAGCGAGTTTGTGGATCAGAGGGATCAGGCTGGCTGAAGCGCTGGAATTGGCAGAGAGATTTGGCCAGTTGGCCTTGGTGTGGGGCGACCCGGTGCCACGGCTGATCTGGACCCGATGGGCGGATCATTGCGAAGGCAGTTGATGCACACTGAGGAAGGTGCCCCCATTCTCGACCAGATCGTCGCCGACCGGGCAAGACCACAGCACCCGCACCACAAACTCATATCCCCCCAAGCTCAGGCGTATCTTTTGTCCCGACAACCCCCGGGTGCCGATCCACCGAATCCCCGAAGCGGACAAATCTCGCGACAACACTTTGTGACACCGGCCGTCTTCGGTGGTGACGACTACCGGTTGGATGAAATCGATGCGGCCGGCTTCCCGCCGTTCGACCTTGAGACGGGCCTCAAGGTAAGTTTGGGTAATGTGGCGGATCGCGTCAGCGATACAGAGGTCAGCGGTCGGTTGCATTGTCATGGTTTCCGACAAAACTAGCAGGAAGGGGTCAATCCCCCCTTCCTCGAAAATGCTACCACATTTACGGTCGCGGCAGCGCCACCCCCAGGGATTCCGGCGTCGGGATGGCCAGAGGGCGGGGCGGGCTTGAGTGTGTCGGGCCAACGATGCCCAAAGCCTCGGGCGAGGGAATCTTGACCGCCACTGCCGCCTGGGCAGGCCGCAGTGCGGGTTCATTTCCCACCGTGCCGCGTATGACCCGTGGCGCCGTCGCCGGCTTCGGCAACGGTATCCTCGCCCCGCTAGGTATACTTGCTCCACGTGGAGCATTCGGCTGAGGCATCGCGAGCGGCCGAGGAGCTAGGAGGAACGGCAGACCGCCGTCCGCACAACCTTGAGGGCCTCACCCCGCCGTCAACCGGGGCGGATGCACGACCCACAACAACACCACGCACGCTAGGAGCAACAGCCTTCGCGCTTCCATGCGCTATTGTCCTCCGCTCGATCCTTGCGACCTTCTGAATCCAGCCGCGATCTCCTTTCGCGACAGATCGGCCTTTAGCGAAGAAGCCAGCCCTAGGAAAGAGCAAAAGTAAAGGTTGTAAGGATTTTGAAGAAACTGCAGAGGAGTTTGGAAAAATGACAACGCAAGCAGAGCCAACGACAGAGAACAACAAAGAGGTGCGGACACGGGAAGAATCGGGGTTAGGACTCGCAACTAACCACCCTTCCCGTGTCCGTTGAGGTGTGAAACAAGCAGGTCAATCCAACAGGTTGTCGAAAGGGGACTCGCAACCCATCGACAACCTGTAAATAACCGTGCAATCAGCGCGCCAAACGCAGAAAATACCCCTTGATTCCCGAAAAGGGAACACGATAAGTTCTTCCTGTTTAAGGGGATTCACGAAGCGACAGAAAAAAATCAAAGAAAAAGCAGTGTGCGATTCTGCAACAGAGAGTTGTGCGATTCCGACACTTCGTTTCTACTCCGATACCTCGCGATTCGCGAAAAACAACCCCACTGGCAACCTCGAACCGCGGGCCTTTTCCAACCGCACCCGAAATCCCAACTCCTGCAACCGCTGACGCAACCCCTCGGCACTTGCCAGCCGATGTGTCGGTACCAGAGGCGGCAGATGGTATTCGCCACAAATCGCCTGCACACGCTGCCACTGTGTTGCCTCGTCGAGCAAAGGCCACTCCGCCCCTTCGCAATCCAGCTTGACCAGCTGCACCTGGCCCAGACGGATCAGTAAATCATCCAGGGCGACCGCCGGAACCGAAGTGGCATCGTCGCTGGTCCGGGCGAATGCCTGGACTTGGCTGGCCCCCGTGTTGCGGGGATCCACTGGGTTGTGCAGACGGACTGTGCCGGCCTGCGGCCAGACGGCAGCAGCGAGGATTTCAACCTGGGGATAGGGAGCCAGATTGTGCCGCAACAGGGCGAGGTTGTTCGGCTCGGGTTCGACACACAACACTTTACCTGCACCGCGTCGCAGAGCGGCTAGGGCAAACGAACCAATATGTGCCCCGATGTCCAGACAGACCGCGGAACGACCCAGGGGCGGCAATTGATATTCGTTCTCGATCACCACGTGTCGAAACAACCGCGCATCGAGCGTGCCTGGCCGCAACTGCCAATGCGGCGGTCGATGCCGGTACAACAACCAACGCCGATACAGATCGCGAAGCAAACCCATGGCCGAGAGCATACCTGTGGAGGGTTCCGCAAAAAAAGAGCGATTCCCAGACGCGGCTGGCGTGGTGCGTAGATGCGGTCGCAGGGTGTTAAAATGCGCTCGACCGGTGCGGTGTGAACCTGCGGCGGCAGAGTTGTTGGCTTCGGGGCAAAACTTCTTTTGTTTTGAGGGGCTGCTCGGACGTAAAATAGATTTTACACACACGCCCAGCCCTAACTGTGGGAGTGCCAACTCATGAGTCGCGAACTACTTGAACTCATCCTACCGCGACTGGCCAAACGCCTCAATCGTCAACTCCGGCGATATCGCGAAGGGCAACTCAACGAGGAACAATTCTCCGCCCGTTTCGAGGCTCTGCTCGAACAGCAACACGCTTGGCTAGCCAACAAAGGCTATTCCGATGTGGATTCCGCAGTGGCCGTTCATGGAGCGGTACTCGTGCTATCTCAGGCGGGCTTGAAAGCCGAGGCCCAAGAGCAGGCGGTTCCCTTAGAGGTGATCGAGTTCCGGGCCATCAAAGCGGCCGCGGCCGACCTCTCGGAACATTATGGGGTCAGTCCCTTGAAGGCGGCCCATCAAATCGGTGAACTCGTAGCCTGTTATGCGGAGTGAACCGCAACGGCAAACACACGGCGGAACGAGTGCCGCCATGTGTCCAGCGAAGCTACGGAGATCGAGGTTTAACGGTTAAATTTGGCGCGAAGATTCTTGAGGTTCTTTTCGAGGTTGACCTTCAGGGAGGGGTTATCATCATTGTACTCGATATCAAGCACTTCCCATTTCTCTTTGTCTGTCGGATCAACGGTAATCTTGATGGTTGATTTGAACTTCTTGCCCGTCACCGAGCCGGCCCAGTTCATCACAATCTCGATGATCTTGCGATTGGGCTTGGGATCGGTGATCTTGTAGCTGTCCAATTCGAGCTTGGCCGGTGCGGTTCGTACCGCCTTGACGGTTGCCTCCCCTACCTTGGTGATGAATTCCTTCTCCGAGTCCAGCCGCTTCTTGAACGACGGCGTGGGGTCTTCCTTGTCCTTGTCTTGAGCTGTCGCCACAGGCGCGACGAAGGTGAGCGAAGCAACAGCCGCCAGCAACAACGTAGTCACAGACAGTTTCACGGCAGAATTCCTCCAAAAGAAGGGTTGTGAACAAGCCCGACATCGAATCGGGTTGCTTCCGTCATTGATTGTACGAGCGGACGCCTCAGGGAAAAGGGACTACCCAGTCAGCACGCAAAGGGAAAAGCTACCTCGGCCGACAAGCACCTGACACGGCACGGGGGCGAGTCGACCGGCGGCTTTCGTTCTACAGCTAAGCTTGTGCGACTGCTTCTTTCAGAGTTCTTCCCTACTCGCCTTGGCCAAGCGTTGCTGGAGCAGCGAATAACGTCGGCCGGTGTCGGGCCTGCGAACCGCTTGTTCCACAGCGGTTCGTGGACCAATCACCAGCACCAATCGCTTGCCCCGCGTCAAGGCCGTGTAGAGCAGATTGCGTCGGAGCATGTGTGCTTGTTGTCCATGCAAGGGAATAACGACTGCGGGATATTCGCTGCCTTGACTTTTGTGGATGGTAGAAGCATAGGCCAACGTTAATTCGTCCAACTCACCAAAATCGTAGGCGATCTCGCGGTCCTCAAAATGCACGATCAGCTCGCGTTCGGCTGGGTCGAGGTGGACGATTCGCCCTACATCGCCGTTGAACACCTCGCGTGAGTAGTCATTGCGGGTCTGCATCACCTTGTCGCCGACACGAAACGTGGTGCCGAAGCGTTCGACGCTCTGCTCAGGCCGTCCAGGATTCAGTTCGGCTTGCAAGAGACGATTGAGATTGACGGCCCCCAATTCCAGGCGATTCATCGGTGTGAGCACCTGAATATCTTTGATCGGATCCAGACCAAAGCGCCTGGGAATGCGTTCTGCTACAGCACTCAAAACTCGCTGCAGGATCGCCTGAGGGGATTCGGCCTCGACCAGGAAAAAATCGCTAGCCGTGTTCGCGTCGCTCGACGGTACTTCGCCACGCCGTACCGCATGAGCGGCTTGCACAATCTGACTCTGCTGGGCCTGGCGAAATACCTCCGTGAGACGAACCACGGGCACGGCTCGCGAGGCGATCAAGTCGGCTAGCACCCTCCCCGGCCCAACGCTGGGCAACTGATCGACATCGCCCACAAAAACGACAACCGCGTGTCGCGGCACAGCCTGCAACAGCGCAGCCATCAACCCCACATCTACCATGCTTGCCTCGTCGATCACGAGCAAGTCGATTTCCAGCGGTTGAGCAGCGGTTCGCTTGAAGCCACCTAGTGCCGCGTCAAATTCCAGCAAACGATGAATCGTCCGCGCCTCACGGCCGGTTGTCTCACGGAGCCGTCGCGCCGCTCGGCCGGTGGGCGCACATAGAGCCACACGGTGCCCGCGAAAGAGTTGCACCAGACCGCGAACCATGGTCGTTTTACCCACCCCAGGCCCGCCGGTGACCACCAGCACTTTTTCACGCGTAGCGGCCAACAGCGCCTCGCGTTGTTGCGGGGCCAGCGTTAGCTGCATGGCCGACTCGATGCGGGCAACAAGCGCCTCGGGATCGGAATGGGCCAAGGGGTTGTCGCCTTGGCGTAACTGGTGAATCGCCCGCGCAACGCCGACCTCGGCCAGGTACAAGGGCCGCAGATACAGCCAAGCCTGGTCGGTGGACGTGTGAGGCTCGCGGACAAGCTCCCCGCGGTGTCGCAGATCGTCGATTGCTTCGTGTAGAATCTTCTCCGGTAGCCCGGCTACTTTTTGCACGGTTTGTTGCAAGGCTTCCTCTTCGGGCACGCCGACATGGCCGCGCTCCTTGGCCAACACCTCCAGGGTGTAACGCAACGCCGCCCGGGCGCGGTGGAGCGACCCTGGCTCGATGCCCAGGTGTCGGCCAAGTTCATCCGCGGTGGCAAAGCCGATGCCATGCACCTCGGCAGCCAACCGATACGGATCGTCGAGCAGGAGCCTCACCGCGTCGTCGCCATAGGTCTTGTAGATGCGGACGGCTTTTTGCGTACTCAGGCCGTGCTGGTGCAAAAACAGCATGATGCCGCGCACCGCTTTTTGTTGCCGCCAGGAATCGCGGATGCGGGCGAGGCGTTGCGGCCCGATGCCTTTGATTTGACTGAGATGGGCGGGGCTTTCATCGATCACCTGAAGAGTGCGTTCCTTGAACAGAGCAACAATTTTTTTTGCATAAATCGGACCGATCCCCTTGACCAGACCCGAGGCGAGATATTTCTCGATCCCCTCTAGCGTCGAGGGCGGACGCACTTGGAGCGTCTCGGCCTGGAACTGATCGCCGTGCTGCGGATCGGCACACCACTGCCCTTGTGCCTCGACCACTTCCCCTGCCGTGAGGCCCAACAGTTTCCCCACCACCGTGACCAAGCCATGCCGACCGCCTACCTGCACGCGTAGCACGCTGTAGCCGGTCTCCGGGTTGTGAAAGGTGACGCGTTCAATCGAACCGATGAGGGTGTCCTTCATAAAAGAGATTGTACTCGGCCGACGACGCCGAAAGCGAGGTCGGTAGAACTTGCCCCTGGCAGGAGGCGAAGGGAGCAATGCTCCGTTGGGCGTTTCTCTTTTCCGTTCGGTTCGTCTGCTATTATGAGAAGGAAGTCCTCTCTGGAGTCTGCGCAGATGATCCGATTGACGTTGTGGTGGCTGTGCGGTTGTGCGTTATTGCTGGTCCCGTGGTTGCTCGGTTGCAACGAGCCAGCCCGCGTGCCAACTTCCAAGCCCAAACCCCAACCCAGTGAATCCAAGAAGGTCAACGTCGGCAACAACCTTTGGCTCGAAGTGCTTCCTGATGGCTCGCGTCAAGTGATCCTCTCGGCGGAGGTATGTCTCACCAAAGGATCCCTGGAGTTGCTGCTGACCCGTAAAAACCAAAAGGAACACGAAGCGATCCTAGCCGCGGACATCGATGCCCGCAAGGTCCACGAGGCGCTGCTGCTGGCGGGAGCCACCCCGGGTTCTCCGGTCCGATTCGCGCCGGCTTTTGTTCCCGCCTCCGGTACACGCATCGACATTGATTTGGTCTATAGTCACAATGGCACCACCCACACCGTGCCCGCGCAGCACTGGATTCGCAACATCGCCACCCAACAACCCCTGGAGCATTCCTGGGTGTTTGCCGGCAGTATGTTGGTCGAAGATCCCTTCGATCCCAAAGGGCCTAAACGCTACCTTGCCAATGAAGGCGACGTGATCAACGTGGCCAACTTTGAGTCGGCCCTGCTCGATCTGCCCGTGGAGAGCAGCAAGGCCGACAATAACCGGGGCTACGAAGCCTGGGAAGAGCGTATCCCGCCCGAAGGTACCAAAGTGTCCGTCATCCTTAAACCGGTGCTGAAAAAGCAAAGCTAAGCCGAGTTGGCCCGCCCTCTCCGACCTGTGAGCGGCAAGAAAAGAATGGCCACTCTTTACGAATGGCCCGTTCGTCACACGAAAGCAAGATTTTCTCGGTCACTCTGTCACACGATTAGGGATCGCGAACTGGTGCTGGCTCGGCCGCTACTCCTGCGGCTGGCGTGGTTGCTTTCGCCGGTGCCGCAACAACAACAGAGAACACGCGCCCGAAACAATCATCGTCACAGTCAACGGTTCAGGCACTTCCGCGTGCAGCCGAGAGAGTACCTCAATGCCGTGATCGCTGAGAAACGCGTGATTCTCCTGTGAGAAGAGCGGCGACCAAAGGTTGATGGTTCCGTAGCCAATTTCTTGATACGGATTGAAACCTCCGAACAGAACGCCGGCTACATACCATTCCCCGTTGTGGTTGACGAATAGGGGGCCACCGCTGTCTCCGGTTTCCGAAGCGCCCTCTAGATCCAAAGGAGACGGACTACCGTAGGAGTTGTGTTGTTCAAAAGGGCTATCGAAATCGGCCCGGAGCGTAACGCCGATCTCGATTTCATCGGGTAATTGCAGAAAATCCCGGAGCTTCCCATCATCAGGACCAATGTAATTGATCACGTTTTCATAAGCGAGGCGCTGCTGGCCCTCCCCTAATTCGTTGCCGTAGCCATCCGCCTGGATGCCATAGCCAACACTCACAGCGGTTTGGTTCAGGGGATTCACAGCGGCCAGTTTCGCAGGAATAACATCGAGAACTGGCTTGTCGAGAACCAGCAGTGCCAGGTCATGTTCGGCCGGGCGGTTCGGCCACATCGGATGAAGCAGCACATCAACCACTTGGTAGGTCGTACCTTGCAACGGAGTTGGATCGAAGCCAAATAGGAGCTGATCGGTCGGTCGGGTAATTTGTCCGGTGCCATCCGGGTCAAAGGCATGAGCGCAAGTAAGAACTTTGTTGGGAGCAACCAAGGTGCCAGTGTGCCAAAAGCCCACAGAGGGGTGAAAGATGTACCCCGCTGAAGCAAATTCGGGACGCAGAGCCAGTTGATTATACGGATGAATCGAGCGATCGTGGCGGATAACACCGGCCCAGACATCGCTTCGAGCAAAGCAAAGAAGTATCGCAGCGGCTATGACACGAATGTGGATACGTGCGAAAATCAGCATTTGTACGCTCCAGCAATTCGATTAACCAGAAAGTGAGGTCTAACCCCCGCTGGACGTTACTCTACTCCGGGGCGATTTTCAACGCGAAAGTCCAGGCACCTCCGACGGCACGGTTGGCAGCCTAGCGAACCGTCTAGGTGTTTCAGGCTAGATTCCGCCTCGAGCGGTCGCTTTACTCTTTGCCCAGGATGACGCGAGCCGCGTTCCAACCAGCCGCCCCGATCACTCCACCTCCCGGGTGAGCGGCGGAGCCGCACAAAAACAGCCCCTTGATCGGCGTCTTGTAGCCAGCCCAGCCGACGACCGGCCGCATCACAAAGAGTTGGTTCAGGGCCATCGACCCCTGGAAGATGTTGCCGCCGGTCAGGCTGTACTCGCGTTCCAGATCCAAAGGCGTGACAATGTGACGCGCAATCACACTGCTCTTAAAGCCAGGTGCATATTCCTCCACAATGTCAAAGCAACGATCGGCAAAGGAATCTTTGATCTCGTCCCAGGTGCCATTCTTGAGTTTATACGGGGTGTATTGAATAAACATGGACATCAGATGCTTGCCCGGTGGGCACAAGGTGTCGTCTAGCGCCGAGGCCATCGTGCATTCCAAAATGGGGTTCTGCGACGGCGCACCATATTTGGCATCGTCGTAGGCTCGTTCGATGTAGTCCAGGTCGGGGCATAGATGCACGGTGCCGCGATGCTGCGGGCCTGGCTCGTGGCCGGGCAAACACTTGAAGCTCGGCAAGCGATCCAGCGCCACGTTGATCTTCAACGTCGCGCTGCTATAGTCGATGCGGCCGATCGCCTCGGCAAAATCGGGCGGCAGCAGCTTGGGATCCATCAGCTTGGTAAAGGTGATGTGGCAATCGGCATTGCTGGCAACAATCGGAGCCGTGAACGTATCGCCATTGGTCAGGGTAACGCCGGTGACGACATGGTTTTTGATGTCGATGTGAGCCACGGGGCTATTGGTTTTGATCTCGACACCGAGTTTTTGGCCTGCTTTGGCCAAGGCTTGAGTCAGCCCGCCCATGCCGCCGCGAACGTAGGCCCAGACGCCCTTTTTGCCATTGGTTTCGCCCATGACATGGTGGAACAAGACATAGGCGGTGCCGGGCATGCTCGGTGCGGCAAACGCGCCGATGACGGCATCGGTGGCCAGGGTGGCTTTGAGCTGCTCGCTTTCAAACCAGCGATCGAGAATGGGCCGGGCCGCCCCGGTGAGGATTTCAACGGCCTCGGCCATTTTGAGGCCCAAGCGTTGGAAGCCGCGTGCCAGCCCCAACAGGCGGGGAATGTCGCCGAACCAGGTGGGGTTGAGGAGGTTGGCGGGTTTTTGGATCAGGGTCGGCTCCAAGACCGAGGCCACCCGTTCGAGCATCTGTTCATATTTAGGGTAGGCATCAGCATCTCGTTTGCTAAATTTGCTGATCTCGCGATGTGTTAACTCCTTGTCGCCGCCCATGAGAAGATACCGGCCATCGAGATAAGGCGAGAAGCTCGAGGGCAGGCGTTCGAGCAATTCAAAGCCATGCTCGGCGAGTTTCAGGTCGCGGATGATTTCGGGGCGGAATAAACTATTAACATAAGCGAGCGTGGAGACTTTGAAGCCAGGAAAGACTTCCTCGGTCACGCAGGCTCCGCCGACTACCGCCCGTCGTTCTAGCACCAGCACTTTTTTGCCGGCTCGGGCCAAATAGCAGGCGGTGACCAGGCCGTTGTGCCCCGCACCGATGATGATTGCGTCGTAGCGCCCTTGCATAGGAAATCTCCGTGGTTCGTCGGGGCGAGTGTTGCAGCAGTCAAACGTTCTGCTGTGCATTGTAGGAAGCACAGGGAGTTGGCGGCACAGCGGCTTGTCCCCGAGGCTAACGCCGAGATACTCTAGTAAGGAGAACGACGAGCGGGAGGAATCAAGCATGACGTTACGCTACCGGGTGGGGATGCTGGCGACGCTGGTGGCGGCGTTGCTGCTCGTGGGAATAATGCCCGCTCAGAAACCGCGTCAGGAAGAAGAGGAAGACACTCCCAACAAGGTGCCGCCGGCCAGCAAAAAGCCCAAAACCGAAGAGGAAGAAGACAAACAACCGCCCCCCTCTAAAGTGCTCGATGTCGAGGACGACCCCAAGACCGCTCCGCCGCCCTCCCGTCCGCGCGTCTTGGACTTGGCCACCGCGGCACGAGAAGCCAAACGACCGGCCATCAAGGGTTTGTACAGGGATTTGGCCGTTCCGACGGATATTCTGCAGGTTCGGCTGGAGCTGGGGACCGGACCCGGCGGGGTGAAGAAACCAATCAGCAAGCTCTACGTCACGCCGATTCCCGTCTTCATCGGGCCGACCACCCGGCTTAAAGAAGCCTTGCGTGTTCGCAGCGTGCGACGAGATGGCAAAGTAGACGACGAAGAACGCGAACTCGCCTCGGGTCAGATTGTCGAGGTAGAGTATTACGAGCAGTTTGGCATCCGCACGGTACGCGAGTTCCTGGACAATCTCAAAACCGTGGTGGTGCCTGATTTCCCCCGCCTGGAACAGTTGCAAGCTGCTGAGCTTGCCCTCTCCACCTTGATGCGTTGGCATTTTGCCGCCCGAGAGACCGGCGTGCGTCCCGGCGAGCAATGGTACGACCTCGAAAAAGCGCTCCGCGAAGCGTTGGCCGATGTTCTGCTGGAAGAGATTGACCTATTGGCCGGAGCCAAATCGTGGGAGGCAGCTTTCGCCCTGACTCGGCAACTGGCCGACAACACGCCGCGTCCGCCTAGTGCGGCTTACACCCGCGTCACTCAGGGGATCACGGCGTTGCTGCGGGCGGCGTTGGCCGATGCCAGCTTTACGCAAGATCGCCTGGACGAGGTCCGCGAGAAGCTGGCCAGTATCGAGGAGCAGTTCCCCGGAACCACCTCGCCTCTGGCACAGACGCTCAAGGAGACGGCCGCGGCTTTGCTAGCCCGAGCCAAATCGTTGGCGGCACAGAAGAAAAATTCCGAAGCCCTGGACCTGCTGCGTCAAGCGGAAAAAGCCTGGCCCGACTACCCCGGTCTGCGGGCTTACCGCGCCACGCTGGATCGCGGCTACGCCATCTTGCGTGTTGGCATGGCCGAGATGCCCAGCCGCTTGAGCCCTGCCCTGGCCAGCACCGATAGCGAGCGGCGCTGTGTCGATTTGCTTTTTGAATCGCTGGTCACGCTGGTTCCCGACGAAGAAGGCCGACTCTACTACGAGCCGTCCTTGGCCGTGGGCCGGCCGCGGGTGGTGCCGATGGGTCGGCAATTTCATTTGCCCGTGGGGGCACGCTGGAGCGACCACAGCGACAAACAGCCGCGGCCGGTCACCGCCGCCGATTTGCGTGCGACGGTCAGTTGGATGAAAGAAGGCCGTCACGCGGGTTTGCTGAGTGCCTGGGGCGACTTGTTAGAACGGGTGCAGGTGGGCGGTAATGCCCAACGCGTCGATCTCACCCTGGGCCAAGGCTTCCTCGATCCGTTGGCCGCGATGGCCTTCAAGGTGCAGCCGGCCCATCATCAGCTGGGCAGCGAAGGGTTTGCCAAAAAGCCGGTCGGCAGTGGCCCGTTTGTGCTACAGGGAGAAAAGACCGATAGCAGTCTAGGGCGGACCTACATTGCTTTTGCTGAGAACCCCCACTACGCCAACCGCGTGGGCAAAGCCGGCTTACCCCGCTTGCGTGAAATCCGCCTCTATGTGCCCCCCGATCCGGTCAAAGATCTCCGCGACGGCAACCTGGACATCGTTTTCGACCTGACCGCCGAGCAAGCCGGCAAATTGCAAAATGTGCCGGGCGTGGTGGTGCCGTCGCCCAGCAAGCAGCCGCTGGATCGGCGGGTGTATTTCTTAGCAGTGAACAATCGCAAACTGATTCAGGCGGACTTGCGGTTGGCCTTAGCCCGAGCGATCGACCGCGAGGCGCTGCTCAACGAATACTTCCGCCCAGGCTTCCCGGAAAAGCTCCACCACGCCCTGAATGGTCCCTTTCCGATCGGCTCATGGGCCAATGACCCCAAACTAGTCAGTCGACGCGACCCCAAGAGCCAAGATGCCTTTGACCTCGATTTGGCCCGGGCCAAATTCAAGGCGTTTCTCGCCAAGACAAATCGATCAGAGGTGGCCCTGACACTTAAGTATCCCACCGGCCCCAAACCGGTCGAAGAGGCCATGAAGGCTCTGTGTGCGCAGGTGTCGCGTGATGTGCCCGGCCTGCGTTTGAGTGCCGAGGGGGTTCAACCGCATCTGCTCCGCGAAGAGGTCGAGGAACGCGGCAACTACGATTTAGCCTACTATCACTACGACTTTCCCGAGGGAGCGTTTTGGCTTTGGCCCCTGCTGGGGCACAGTGAACGCAAGGGCGAGAACTTCCTAGGCTACACTGGGCCGTTGCTCGCCCAGGTGCAAAAAGCCTCGTCGCTGCGCTACTTCCCCGAGGTGCAGGCCACCGCTCATGCTATCCACGCCCGCATGCTCGATAGCGAGATGCCGTTCATTCCCCTGTGGCAACTGACACCGTTGTACGCCTACCGAAGCGGCAGCCTGGAGATGCCGCCTTTTGATCCACGCGCGCCGTTTAGCCGGGTCGCGATCTGGCGAGCCACCCGAGGGTAAGCGATCATGCCGCGAACCACCCCCTGCCCCGCTTGTGGGCGCGCCAATCCGACCCAGTTGCAACGCTGCGTATGCGGCGAGTGGAACCCCGACTGGGACCCAAATTTTTGGCAGCCGCCCCGGCGAATGAGTTGGTTTCTACTGCTGGTGGTGGCGGTGTCGATCCTGAGTATTTTGAATGTCGCCAAGCAGTTCTTCTTTCCATCGCCGTAACACTTTTCTAAAGAAACTGCTGGGGAAGTGTTGGAACAGGAGATTGCACATGAGCGACATCTTTAGTGTGTTGACCGTGCTGGGCTTGTTTGTCGGCTGCACCCTCGCCGATGAGACTGAGCCGAGCAAAAAGCACAAACTCAGCGTCGAATTCACGACGCCCTCCTCGGCGGAGAAGGCGGCCATCAGCGAAGCGCGTGAGGTGGGCGGAGAAATCTGGGTCCGCGTTGATATCCTCGGGGCCGGCGGCATCGGTCTTGCCGTCATCTCCAAAACCAAGGCGACAGCCGAGATCACTGGCCCGGACAAGCCGATCAAGTACTTGGTGTTTGGCAAGACCTGGGGCTGGAAAAACGAAGAGAAGGGCATCACCTTCCTCAAAGATCTACCCGAGAAGGAAGCCGCCGAGATCGAGAAGAAGTACAAAGCCGGCAAACTGCTCTACTCCGCCAAGAAGTGAGCCTCGGCCCGGAAGGGAGCTGCTGCCAAAACGACAGGGTTTGTGGTCATCCGATCGGCCGGATGAGTCATTTCTCAACTTCTTTTGCGGAAACAAGTTAGACCAGCAGCAAGGGGCGTGAGAGGTTTTTGGCACGCTCCTTGCTGCTTCATTTTTTCATCAGCGCCCTTCTTGGGCAAAACATTCCAGTCCACCTAAATAGGAGATCACTGTTATGAACCATCATCGGTTGCTGCCAACCCTGTGGGCCAACTTCGATCGCCTCTTCGACAACCTGGGGGCGGAGTTGACCCGCCCCGTGACCGCCTTTCCGCCGGTGAATGTCTGGGAAGATGCCGATGCCTTCTATGTCGAGGCCGAATTACCTGGTCTGACCCGTGAAGATGTGAATATTTCCGTTACCCAGCGCAACGTCCTAACGCTCAGCGGCGAACGCAAACAGGACGACGACCAAGCCCGTTGGCATCGGCGGGAGCGCGGCTTTGGTCGCTTCCAACGGGTGCTGCGCTTGCCTGCTCCCATCGATGCCGACAAGGTACAGGCGTCGTTGGAGGGCGGCTTGCTCAAGCTGACTCTGCCCAAACACGAAGAGGCCAAGCCTCGACGCATCGCCGTCAAATCGGAGTCTTGAGCCGAACAGAACAAACGATCGCCACGGAGAAGCCAGCGGAAAGGAGAAAAGAGAATATGAGTGAAAACGTAGTTACCAATCGACTGATCCCCCGCGTCGATATCAAAGAAACGCCCGAGGCCATGGTCTTGTTGCTGGACCTGCCCGGGGTGCAAGCCGACAATGTCGAAGTGCAGTTTGAACGCGGCGAATTGACCGTGCGGGCCTCGCGGCCGTTGCCTTCGCGTCCGGGTCGTGCCCTGGTGGAGGAGTTTGACGGCGGCGAATACTATCGGGCCTTTTTGCTTAGCCAGGATGTCGCCGGTGACCGGATCACGGCCGATTTGAAACACGGCGTGCTGACGGTGACGCTGCCGCGTGCCCAGGAAGCGTTGCCGCGCAAGATCGCGGTCACGGGGACCTAATTCTACTCGAGATGAAATAAGGACTTCGGAAGAAGCAAGCGGCGTGGGAGGGAGCTTCCACGCCGCGATTCTTTTGGGCCGGTGTCAGCCCCGGGGGCCGAACACGGCGAGCCTGCTTGACAGCGGCGATTGGGTCGGTACAATGAGATTGTGTCTCAATCTGACTCTCCTACCCGACGGCTCTCTATGACCCTCGACCTGTTACCCCTGGAACTGCTTCGTCCCGGACAATATGGCGAAGTCTGCGACATTTCCGGTGACCCATGCTGGATCGCTCGCCTTGCGGAACTGGGGGTGCGTGTCGGCTGTCGCCTGCGTCTGTTGCGGTGTGGCCCGACCTGTCTGTTCCAATGCGAGGGCGGGGGTCGGCTCTCCGTGCGTGGCGACGAACAGTTTCAAATCTTGGTGCGTCCTCTGCCATGACTGCCCCCACCCTCACCCTGGATCAGTTGCCTCTGGGAACCCATGCCCGCATCCTCAGCGTCGAGGGCGAGCCGGCCGTGCTGCAACGCCTGCTGGAAATGGGCTTGCTTGAAGGGGAGCAAATCGAACTCTTAGCCATCGCTCCGTTGGGCGATCCGTTGGAGATCCGTCTCGGCGATTTTCGCTTGAGCCTGCGACGCAGCGAGGCGTCCCGCATCCTGGTGGAGCCTCTCTCGTGACCGCCTCCGCTGCCTTGATTGCCTTTTTGGGCAATCCCAACACCGGCAAAACGACACTGTTCAACGCGCTTTCGGGCCTGAACCACCGCACAGGTAATTATGCCGGCGTGACGGTGGAATGCAAAAAAGCCCGTGCTACCTTTGGCACCACGACGGTCACGCTGCTGGACCTGCCGGGCACCTACAGCTTGGCTCCGCGTAGCCCCGACGAGATGGTTGCTGTCGATGTGTTGCTGGGCCTGCAACCCGGGGAAGCGCGGCCGGATCTGCTGGTGTGCATTGTCGATGCTTCCAACCTCGAACGCAATTTGTACCTCACGACGCAGGCCCTGGAACTTGGCTTGCCCGTGGTGGTGGCTCTCAACATGGTCGACATCGCCGCTAGCCACGGCCTGACCATCGATGTGCCGACCCTAAGTCAGCGGCTTGGGGTGCCGGTGGTACCGATCCAGGCCAACCAGCGTAAGGGACTCGACAACCTACGCCGGGTGGTCCTGGAGCAACTCGGCCAGGCCGCTCCCTGTCAGCACCCACAGTTCCCCGAGGCGTTTGAGGCCGAGGTGGCCGCCCTAAGGTCGCAACTCCCGCAAACACCCGATTATCTGATCCGCCGCTTGCTTCTCGATGTCGGTGGCCAGACGGAGAAACGCCTGGCGTTTCCGCCGGAGCAGCTCAGCGCCATTCGCAGCCGCTTGGCCAGTAACGGTTGTCCCATCCCAGACATCGAAGCTCGCACACGTTTTGGCTGGATTCGTGAAATTCTTAAAGAATTGTTGACTCGTCCCGAACAAAGGCCCGTCACCTGGACCGATCGCATCGACGCCATACTGACACATCGTCTGTGGGGTACGCTGGTCTTTGTGTTGGTGATGTTTGTTGTCTTCCAGGCGATCTTTGTTGGGGCCAAGTACCTCATGGACCCCATTGACGCCGGCAAAACTTGGCTGGCCGAGACCGTAAAGGCCACGCTCCCGCCTGGACCGTTCACCCGCTTGCTGGCCGATGGCGTGATCGCCGGCGTGGGAGCGGTGGTGATTTTTCTGCCGCAGATCCTCATCCTATTTGCAGTTCTGGCGATTTTGGAAGATTGCGGCTACATGGCGCGGGCAGCGTTTTTGATGGATCGGCTCATGGCGAACGCCGGGCTGAGCGGCAAATCGTTTATTCCGCTGCTGTCATCGTTGGCCTGTGCCATTCCGGGCATCCTGGCAACGCGGGTGATCGAGAATCCGCGTGATCGGCTGGCAACGATCCTGGTCGCGCCGTTGATGAGCTGCTCGGCGCGGCTCCCGGTGTACACGCTGCTGATCGGTGCCTTTCTCACCAAGGGCTATCCGTGGTGGTTCCCCGGTCTGGTGATGTTTCTGCTGTATCTGGTTGGTATCGTATTGGCTCCTGTAGTGGCTTGGGTGCTCAAAGCGACGCTGCTCGCTGGGCCGCCCCCTGTTTTTGTCATGGAGATGCCCGAGTACAAATGGCCCGATTCCTGGGTAGTGCTGCGGCGGATGATCGATTCGGGCGGGGCCTTCCTGGCACGGGCCGGCACGGTCATCCTGGCCACCTCGATCGTCATTTGGGCGCTGCTCAACTTCCCCGAGGGGACTTTCCCCGAGCAGATCGAGGAACGGGCGGCTCGCATCGCCGAACCGCAGACGCGAGCCAAGCAACTGCAGGAACAAATCGCTCGGGCCGAGGAAACAGGCGAGTCGACCGACGCCTTGCAGGCCGAGTGGGAAACGTTGCAAGAGCAATTGGCACCCATGGAGAAAGAGATCAACGCCCTGCTGGCTCAGTGGCGCGAGCAGAGCTACCTCGGCCGCTTTGGCCGGGCGGTGCAACCGGCCTTTGCTCCGCTGGGCTGGGATTGGCGCATCACGGTGGCGGCGCTGGCCAGTTTCCCGGCTCGCGAGGTGATCGTCGGTACGCTGGGCATTCTGTATCAGCAGGGCGAAACCGATACGGGGGACGAGTCGGCCCTGACGCGTCTGGGCGACGAAATCCGCGCTAGCGGCATCGGCTTGGCGGCGGCGTTGTCGTTGCTCATCTTTTTCGTGTTGTGTTGCCAGTGTGCCTCGACCTTGGCCGTGATCTACCGCGAGACGCGTTCGTGGTTTTGGCCCGTGTTCACGTTCGTGTACATGACCAGCCTGGCCTATGGGGCGGCTCTGATCACCTTCTGGGTCGCCCGCGCTCTGGGAGGGTGAGCGCCATGCAACTGGCCCTGGTTCTCTTGGCTGTCTTGCTGGCCAGTGCCTATCTGTCCTATGGCATTTGGCGAAGCCTGAGCGGGGCTGGCTGTGGTGGGGGGTGTGGCCGCAAAGCGATGCCCCGGCGGCCGCTCATCGCGACCGACGAATTGACGGCCCGGCTCCGGGCCAAAAACGGCTCAAACCGCTAGAACAACCGACGGTCGCCCGGCCGAGGTGGTTGCTATGCGTTGGCTACTTTTGGGGCTTGTGAGTACGGCGAGCGTTCTTGCCGTGGAACCCATGCCGATCGACACATCGTACTTAGAATCCCATGCCAAAACACGCGGTTTCATGCTCGGCCGGCCGGTGCGGCCTAAGCTTACACCCGATGGCAAGGCGGTTTTGTTTCTGCGGTCGACGGCCACCTCGCCTCGGATGAGCTTGTACGAGTTTGAGTGCGCCACGGGCAAGACGCGGGAATTGCTCACGCCCGAAGCGCTGCTCAAGGGAGCCGAAGAAAAACTCAGCCCCGAGGAAAAGGCCCGCCGCGAACGCCAGCGTGTCACTTTGGGCGGCTTCACCAGCTTTCAATTGTCGCCCGATGGCCGCAAGATTCTCCTCTCGCTTTCGGGTCGGCTCTATGTCGTCGAGCGCACGGAGGCCGGTTCGGCGGCAAAGGTAACCGAATTAGCCACTGGCAAGGGCACGCTCGTGGACCCGAAGTTCGGCCCCGACGGCGGCAGCGTTTTTTACGTTCTCGACCACGACGTCTACCGCATTGACTTGGCCAGCAATAAGGAAAACCGCGTCACCACGGGCGGCACCGACAAGAAGCCGCACGGTCTGGCCGAGTTCGTCGCTCAGGAGGAGATGGGCCGCTTTAGCGGCTATTGGGTGTCGCCCGACGGCAAGCAGGTCGCCTACCAAGAAAGCGACCACGAGGGGGTCGAGGTGTGGTATGTGGCCGACCCGATCCAGCCGGGCCAACCGGGACATGCGTCGTACTATCCGCGTCCGGGCAAGAAGAACGTGGTGGTGCGGCTCGGCATCACGTCGGCGAACGGCGGCAAGACGGTGTGGGTGCAAGGGGACCGAGACAAATACCCCTACCTGGCTCGCGTCGATTGGCAAAAAGGCGGCTTGACCCTGTTGGTGCAGAACCGCCCGCAGCAGGAGCAACTGCTCTTGTGGGTCGATCCGGCGAGCGGCAAAACCAATCCTGTGCTCCGCGAGAGCGACCCTGCTTGGCTCAACCTCAACCACGACAAGCCGCACTGGCTCGAAGATGGTGCCTTTGTTTGGCATGGGCACGATGCCAAGGGGCCGACTCTCGACGTTCGCTACGCCGGGAATAAGGATCAGTTCGGTCCGATTGCCGGGCCGGCCGACGGCTTTCGTGCGGTGGCTCATGTCGATGCCGATAAGCTTCTGGTCTGGTATCTGGGCGGCACCGATCCCACTCAGCAGCATGTCTTTCGTTGCGACCTCAACGGCCAAAAGAAGCAGCAGATCAGTGAGGGGGCGGGGCTGCACTCGGTGGAGGTAGGCAAGACGGGTCATTATGTGCTTACTTCGTCACGCCTGGATGCCATGCCGCGCTCGATCGTTTACGATCCCCAGGGCAAGAAGATCGGCGAGTTGCCCAGCGTGGCCCTGGAACCGCCTATTCAGGTGAACCAGACGATCGCCCAGGTAGGTGACTTCTGGACAACGGTGATCCGACCCACCAAATTCGACGCCAAACGCAAGTATCCCGTCCTCGTTCACGTCTACGGTGGTCCCGGCCATCAAGAAGTGCTAGCGCAAATGAATCGCCGACTGATCGATCAGTGGATCGCTGACCAGGGCTTTATCGTCGTGGGGATCGACGGCCGGGGCACGCCACACCGGGGCCGGGATTGGGAACGGGCCACCTACAAGAAGTTCGGCACCCTAGCCCTGGACGATCAGGTGAAGGGCCTCAAAGCGCTCTTGGCCAAGCATCCCGAGATGGACCCCGAGCGTGTCGGCATCTATGGCTGGTCGTTCGGCGGTTACCTGGCGGCGATGGCGGCGTTGCGTGAGCCGAAGGTGTTCCAGGCGGCGATAGCCGGTGCGCCAGTGACGGAATGGCTAGATTACGACACGCACTATACCGAGCGTTACCTAGGCGTGCCCAAGGACGATAACGATCCCGACTACGCCCGTGAGTCGCTTTTGACGATGGCCCGCGAGAAGAGAGTCATCGCGCCGTTGCTTTTAGTGCATGGCACGGTAGATGATAATGTCTATTTTCGGCATACGTTGCGGCTAAGCGATGTGTTGTTCCGCGAGGGCAAAGAGTATGAGATTCTGCCCCTGCCGGGCCTCACCCACTTGGTACCCGATCCCGTGGTTACCCAGCGTCTCTATGCCCGCTTCGTGATTTTCTTCCGCAAGCATTTAGCTCGGTGAGTAAGCACCGAACCAAGCGAGGTCGGCGGTAGCGACCAGGTTCCGTCCTGGGCCGAACTGCTCTTGCTTGGGGGCTTGGCCTGGGTATGATACTCGCTAACGCCGTTCTGATCGTCAACGCAAGGAGGCAGTGACGATGTCCGATGTGCTTTGTTTTGTCAACCACCTACTCGAACGTGCCCAGCGCTTGGCTCGATCCAGCCAGTTTGTCCCGGCCATCGAACTGCTGCGAGATGTAGCGCGTTTTCCCCTGTCGGCAACGCGGGCGGAGCAAGTGCATCGCCTGTTGGGCGAGCTGTACCTCCAGTTGCGTCGCTATCGCAAGGCGGCCCGGCATCTGCGGCAGGCGATAGCCTTGGCCCCGCGAACGGCCCGCTATCACTATCTGCTGGGGCGGTGTGTCGCCGCGCATCCCCGTGGCCGACGTGAGAACGCCCTGCAGCACTTCCGCCGAGCTTTACAGCTCCAGCCGAATCATCGCCGCTGTCAGGCTGAGGCGGGTCTGCTGGCGGTACGCCTGGGGCGAGTAAGCTATGGGTTGCGGCTGTTACGCCAAGCAGCGCAGGGCGAACCACGCTTGGTGGGCAAGCTGGTACGCGGCTATTGCGAGGCAGGACGACCCGAGGCAGCCCGCCGGGCCGTGCAGTTGGCCCGTTTCGCTGCGCCGCGTTGTCCACAACTGTTGCAACTGCAACACCGTTTGCAATACGGACAGCTACGCGGCCAACAAGCCCAAAGGACCGCCCGAGCCGCCGGTGCCCCCGTCGTGTTGCCGTTTTTATATCTGCGGCATGTGGATTAAAAGGGGCAAACCTTGCGCTGGGGGTCAGGGTTTTGCTATTCTGAGCGGTTTTGCTATTCTGAGCGCATGGTTCATCCATCTCGGTTGGGAGGATCTCCATGCGTTGGTTGCTGTCGTGCTTGCTCATTCCGCTTGTGCTGGGCTGTGGACCAACTTCGCTGACGGCAAACACCGAAGACAACGTCCCCGCGGGGCCAGACGAGAAGCTGCCCGAGAATCTGTGGACACGCACCCCGGGCGAAGATTGGCCCTGCTTTCTTGGGCCTCGCCACGATAGCACCTCGACCGAGAAAGGGTTGCTTGTCCCCTGGCCGGAGCAGGGGCCACGTCTCGTTTGGGAAAAAGAGATCGGCGTCGGCTACTGCATGCCCGTGGTGGCGCGCGGCCGACTCTTTTTGTTTGATCGCATTCGCAATCGTTGTCGGCTGCGGGCCATGAAGGCGGAGACGGGCGAGACGCTCTGGACGTATGAGTATCCGACGGACTATCGAGATCAGTACGGATATAACGGTGGCCCGCGGTCGTCGCCGCTCGTCGATGGCGACCGGGTGTATTGCCTTGGCCCCGAGGGAATGCTGCATTGTGTCCGCGTGCGGGATGGCAAGCTGGTCTGGAAGCTCGACACGACCGCCCAATACGGCGTAGTGCAGAACTTCTTTGGTGTTGGTTCCTCTCCGATTGTCGAGGGCGATCTGCTCATTGTGCCTATTGGCGGCAGCCCGCCAGGCAGCCGTCACCTCGCCTTTGACGAGCTGAAGGGCAACGGCTCGGGGGTGGTGGCTTTCGATAAATACACCGGCAAGGAGAAGTGGAAGGCCAGCGAGGAGTTGGCCAGCTATTCTTCCCCGGTGGTCAAGACGATCGGCGAGCGGCGATGGTGTTTGGTGTTTGCGCGCGGCGGGTTGATCGGGCTGGACCCGAAGACGGGCAAGGTCGAGTTTGAGTATCCCTGGCGAGCCAAACTGTTGGAGAGTGTCAACGCGGCCAATCCAGTGGTCAGTGGCAATCGCGTTCTCATCACCGAGTGTTACCAAGTCGGCGCTGCTCTGCTGGAAGTCCGGCCGGGTGGGGTCAAAGAAATTTGGACCGACAAAGGCCGCGGCCGCAATAAAGCCCTGGCCTGCCACTGGAATACGCCAATCGTGGCGGAGGGCTATGTGTACGCTTCAAGTGGGCGTCACAAAGCCGATGCCGAGCTACGTTGTGTGGAGTTAGCGACGGGCAAAGTGCAGTGGTCCGAGCCGGGCCTGACTCGCTGTCAATTATTAAAGGTCGAAGAATATCTCATCTGTCTGGGGGAGACCGGGACACTCGATCTGCTCAAAATCAATCCCAACAAATATGAGCGGATTTCGCGTGTCGTCCTCAGCAAGGACGGCAGGCCACTTCTCGAGGAACCCGCTTGGGCGGCCCCGATCCTGTCGCATGGTCTGCTCTGGGTACGCGGGGACGACCGGCTCGCATGCTTGGAAGTCATCAAAACGCGCAACTAACTCGCACCGGGCAAACGGTCTCCCCTGCGCGGTGTAGCTCCAGGCAGCCGCAGCACCAGGTTAGGCTGCGGCCAAGGTATGGACCAAAGGATTAAAGTGGGTAGACGGTGGAACTAGGAACGAGTACGAACCCGTTTCCGATTAGCGAGCTTCTTGTCGCGGATCACCGGAGTGCTGGCCGGGGTTGTCGCGGCGGGGGAAGCAGTCGTCTCCTCCGTTGGGGGTTGGGGAGGTGGGTCTTCCCCCAAGAGGGCAGCGAGTTGGGCCTTGCGGGCTCGGAACGCGGCTTGCCAATCCTTTAATTTGGTACGGAAGAGGGTTTGTGGGCGAGGGTTCAATTGAGACATCGTCGGTATCAACTCCTTATACGCTGCCGCGACAGAACCCCTGTCGCGGTTCTCTGCCAACTCAACTTAACAAATTCAGCGCCGTGAAAATCCCGAAGCGGTAGATTGGGAGCAGGCGTGAGCTTTCCTCTCTAGTATAGACGCCAATCGGCTAGCCGAGATGCAAGTCATCAGCTTTTTTCGCCTTTTTGCTCGGCGTTGTTGCTTTTTTCGCCAGGGGTGTTGCTATTTTCGCCGGCGGTGTTCGCTTCTACCTTCCCGTTGTGATACATACGCACTCCAGCCAAGACGAACAAGCCCGCTCCGAGGAATATTCCCAAACGACCCGGCCAAGCCAACGGTCGATAAGGCGGCGCGAAACGGTCCAGACGGCTAAGCAATTGGTCATCCGCCTGGGCGAGTCGTCGCAATTCCTCCAGCGGACCCGCAGGGCGTGGCGGCGACCACTGGCTCGCATACCAGCCCAGCAGCATGAGAGCCAAGCCCACAACCCCCAGAAACACAGGCGAGGCGCTGGGGGGCGGGGCTTCGGTTCCGCTTGGCTCCTCGACCGTTGGGGAAGGGTTTGGAGGAAGAATCGTACTCACACTCTAACCTCAAGTCAGTTTCAGAATCAACAGCGTTTGATCGTCACTGGCAGGTCGTCCGGCCGTGAATTCCTGCAGGGCCTGTAACACAGAGCGGAGCAGATCACCGGCCCCCACAGAACAATTTTCCAAAGTTTGGTCGAGTCTTTCCAGCCCAAACAGCTGGCCCTGGGGGTTGTCGGCCTCGGTCACCCCATCGGTGTACAGAACCAGTTGATCGCCCCGCACGAGCGCAAGGGGGGCGGCTTCATAGGTTTCGCTGGGAAACAACCCTAGTGGTAGACCTCTGACGGCGTTGAGTGTAGCCAGCGAGCCATCCTCGCAGCGTTTCAGACGCGGCGGATTGTGCCCGGCACTGACATAGTGTAGGGTGCGGCTCTGCGGATCATAGATGCCATAAAACGCCGTCACAAACGAGGAATCCAGGGTGTAGCGATGATGGAGGCGTTCGTTGAGATACTCCAGAAAACGTCCGGGATGGTCATGCGGACCAGAAAACGTGTGGGCCAAACTGTGCGTAATCGCCATGATCACCGCCGCTGGCGTACCGTGCCCCGAGACATCGGCGATCAAGATGCCCCAACGGCCATCGGGCAGGGGAAAGAAATCGTAGTAATCGCCGCCGGCCCGACGGGAAGTTTGGTAGTAGCTGGCGATCTGCACGCCGGGGATGTTGGGGGTATGTGTTGGCAGCAGGGCACGTTGGATGTTGGCGACCGCTTTCAACTCTAGATCCACTTCCTCGTAGGCCTGCTTGAGTTGCTCCGAAAGTACCAAATTGTTGGTCGCTCGGCCGTAGAGGTTGGCCTGAAAGACCATGCCGGGGAAAAGTTCAGGGGGAAAAACGTTCGGCTCGCGCCGCATCAGCAATACCATATTCAGCGCTTCGCCTTTGTCGTACATCGGGATGACCGCCACGGAGCGCATCTCGGCCAGATACTCCGCCGCCGGGTCGTCGGCGGGCGGCTGAAAATCGTTGAACAACCGTGGCTCGTTGCCGTAGATCCATTCGGCCAGCAGGCCGCCGGACAGAAGCGGCAAGAGGTCGCGTTGCTTCCAGGGGTTGATCTCTTGGGTCCAACGGCTGGAGCGGGTGATGCGATAGAGCGGCGCGGACAGATTGCGACGCGACAGCGACAGGGTGCCATCGACCGGCGTGAGACGGCGCATGCGTTGGGCGTACAACTTGCCCATCTGCTGCGGGTCGGTCTGCAACGACATCTCTTTCATCGCCTCGACCACAAAGGCCAACTGCTCGCGCCAATCGCTGCTAAGAAGTTCAATGGTGCTGCGGAACATCGCGCCTCTCCTGGGAGCCAGTGGCTCATTGTATGCGACAGGCGGAAGGCTGGATTCAGCCAAGCAATTCCCGCCAAGGCCAGACCGCCAGGCCATGCTCCGTTTGCACCAGCAATTGCCCATCGGCGGAGAAAGCCAGCCCTCCCCTCAGGCTCGTCCGCGCGGGCCGAAAACGCGAAAGCTCGGCAAAGCTGACGGTATCGCGACGCACCAGGGTATCCCCCTCGATGCAGGCCAACGATTTGCCGTCGGGAGCGACCGCCAAGTCGTGGCAGATGGCCAGTAGCGGGACGCTAACCCAGGGGTCGCGTTCCAAGGGGCGGCGGGGTAGCCAATCGGTCAGAATCGGCCAAGATTTATCCTCGGCCGACCAGCGCAACAGGCGCGGCGGAGGGCCATCCTCTCTCTCACTACTCCCACTGCCGACAATGCTGCCATCGGGCAGGAATCGTGCCCGGCGAAGGCGTGTGCCGGCGGGGATTTTGAGTCGATCCACAATTTCGCCTGTGCCGGTATCGCGTACCTCGATCCTGTGTGGATGCGTCACCAGTAGTAGGTGTTGCCCTTTTGGGCTGACCGCCTCGATGCCTGACACCCTGCTCAACTGGGTGAGAAAGAGCGGCTTACCAAACTGCCCTTCGGGCTTGATCTCCCAGGCCCGCAACAAGCCCTGCACCGCTTGCGTGCTCGATTGGTAGCTCACTACCAGCCGTCGCCCTTCGTGGCCAGCAAAGGCCAACCCGACGACTTGGCCTGAGTTGACCACGTCGCGCATGGCCAGGGTACGGCCGTTGCGCAGGCTCACCAGCAGGACGCGAGGGCCCAGGCCGACGGCCAGGAGGCCACCGTGAGCAACCGAGGGCGAGACGACCCACGGGCCCTGCTGGTGCCAGTGCCGACTCCAGGCAGCCGAGCCGTTCCAGGGAGGTTGCCAGCAGCGGAGTAAGAGTTCCGATTCGGCACAGGTGATCACGTCTTGAGTAGGCGCGAGGGCAAACGAATCGAATGACTTCAACTTCGGGCGAGCCGGCGGCAAGCCTTCGGCGGGCGGCAGGCCGTCTTGTTCCCGATCAAAACACGGACCGCACATATTGCCCATCCAGGCTAGCGATTCGGGCCTGCCCACATAGCCACACCGGCACACCACGACGAGTTGAGGCGGCTGTCCGCGGTAACCCAGCGACAGCAGCGGCGCGAGATATTCCAGCGGCTGAGCGTCCTCGATCAAGCCGTTGCCCCCGCCCAGGGGATCAGCCAAGCGACCAATACTTTTCAGGTCTCGCTCTTTGGTGGCTTCGAGGAGCCAATGTTTGCGGCCGAGTACGTCGGACCACCAAGCCGCGCCAAAGAGCAGCTCGCCATGCCGCCAGTCGATGGCGTGCCGCCGCGCGTAGACACCTTGAGGCAGGGCGGCGTGACCAAGCCATTCGCTCCAAAGCGGTCTCGGCAGCGCTACCGGAATCAAGCCCTGCCCCATGGGCACGACATCTTGAAAAGCCGCTTGCATCACCTCTTCGGCCAGGGCCAAGAGCTGTTCTCGTGTGGGGTCCAGAGCACGCCGACGATGCAAGGGCATATCCAACCTCAGGACGACATACAGACATTATAAGCCGCCCTGGGGAGTCTGACTTCTGGGTGTTGGCCCTCACTTTGCTCGCAACTCGGCGAAGATTACTTGCCGCTTGGGCCGGTCGATTCCGACCAGTCCACCTGTCTTGGGGTCGGCAGCGATGCCTTGGCCGGTGAACGGGGCCGCGATCACTTCTACCACCTCGATCTCGCTGCCCTTTTTAGGCAAACGCAAGCGATACAGCACCGGATCATCATGATTGGTAGTCAGGAGTGTGTCCCCGTCCCAGATGCCTCCCGAAAGACTATGCTTGCCCCAGTCGGCCACCAACGCCTTGGGATAGGTCCAGCGGCCGCGTTCCTTCCAGTCGGCATCGTAGCAAATGAGGACGGATTTAGCGTTGTCGTCGCCGTAGTGGGCGAAATGGCACCACCATTGGCCCTTGCGGGGCAGGGCCCAAGTGAGGCTGCCGGGCGGATTCTTGAAGGTATGAAACACGGTCAGCTTCCGCGTGGCCGGGTCATAGACGCGGATGTCGCTTTCGTCGGGCTTGTGGGGAAAGTTGCTGTGGGCGCAGTACAGCTTGCCCTCGTGAAAGATGCCGCTGTTGAGATGTTCCGCTGGGCCGCTGCTCAGGCCGACCAACTTGCCAGTCCTGCGGTCGTACTGTGCGATGCGGCGATTGGAAATGGCATACACATATTTTTCGTCGGCGGCCGCTGCTTGGGTGGCGTCCGGCGAATCGAGCTGGGCCGTCTCTACGTATTTGGCCGAGCCGCGCGGCAACTCCGCGTGAGCGAGCCACGCGGTTGAGCCGAGGCTCCCGAGAAGTAGGAGCCAAACGATGAAACGCATGATGCTGCTCCTATTTGTCGCTGATCTGGATCTGTTCTAGTTTCTCAATCAAAATTTGTGGCCGATCGTTGAACAGGGTGACCTTGCCGGTCACCTTGACCTTTTTGTTGAGGTAAAACTTTTGTGGGTCGCCGAGCTTTTTCAGGTCGGCTCCCAAGGTCTTGACGCTCAGCACGACCGGGAAGTTGTTCTCGTCGCGGAAATCCTTGCTGCTGTTGAGGTAATACATCGACTTGCTTTTGTTCGTGCCGACGTTGGCCACCCTGAACTCGACGGTCCATTCCTGATTGAGATGCTTGCGGGCCTCGGCGGCCAGGTCGCGGCCCTCACCGCCGTTGCTGCCGGTGGCGGCGTCGACCTTGCCTTTGGGCTGCAACCGACTCAGGGGGACTTTTTGGCGGATGGTCACGTCGCCGTCGACATCGTGAATTTCCAGGCTGAGGATGGGGTCGTCCTTGGTCCAATCAATGCGTACCAAGCCGAAGTTATCGCCTACGTCGTGGATAGCGACGCGGTGCTTGTTTGGCTCGATCTTGCGGAAGCGTTTGTTGCCCTGATTCAGGCCGCTGCTGGTCAGGTCGTAGAGCGGGTAGGGCGTGCCCTCTTGCAACAGCGACAACTCCGCCAAGTGCCGGTCCCCCGAGAGTATCACCACGCCGTTGGCCTTGGTACTGGCCAGCAACTTCAGGAAGCGTTGGCGTTCATGGGGGATGTTGGCCCATTTCTCGTAGGGGTGATCTTCCGGCACGAATTGCACGCTGGAGCCGATCAGCCGCACCTCCGCGGGCACCCGGAGTTGCTCTTCGAGCCATTGCCACTGCTTCTCGCCGAGAAAGGTGGCCTGGGGATCGTTCAGGGGCAAATAGGTGCCGCGTCGGGAGCCGAGCTTCAGATCGCTACGGAAGTAACGCATGTCGAGCAGGATCACTTGCACTCGTTTGCCCGGAGGGCCGAAGACCTTGGCCTCGTAGATGCCTTCTTGCAGGCGGCGGGGCGAATCGTTGGGCACACCGAAAAAATCCAGAAACGCTTGTTGGGCCTCTTTCTTGAGGGGGTAGCTGGCTCCGGCGTCGTCCTCGCCATAGTCGTGGTCATCCCAGGTACCCAGCAACGGGCAGAGCTTCTTGAGCGCGATGAACCCTTCTTTCTCGGCCTGTTGCTTATACTTCTCACGCATGACGGCAATGTCGCGGGTGTCGGCGTAGATGTTATCGCCGAGGAACAGGAACAACTCGGGCTTGGTGGCCAAGAGCGGCGTCCAGATCGGTTGCGGTTTGTCTTGGCGCAGGCACGAGCCGAAGCCAATGCGTGAGAGAGGTTTGGAATCGTCGGCGTGGAGCGGGGCGCAGACGAGCGAAAAGTTAGCAACTGCCAAGAGGAAAGCGACTAAAGCAGAATGGCGAAGCATACAAAAAACTCCAAACGGTGACTGGGCACCGCTGGTTGTACGGAGCAACAACTGCTTCGCCTAGGTGGGGGCGTCCCGTGCGAAAGCTCGGCTCATTTGTCGTCTTGGAAGATGGCTTTATCGCCGACTTCGCCTCGAGTGATGATCGGATCGGGGTCCTCAAAGTTGTCTTTTTTCCACAGCAGTTTACTCTCTCCCGTGAGCTTGACAAACTTTAACGAACCATCTTTCGTCAGGCGTGCATGGATGGATGCCTCATCGTTGATGTGTCCATTCAGGCGTAGCTCCCGAGTACGAATCTGGAGCTTGGGTTCGCCATAGATCTCGCGGATCTCAGTACGGCCCCCTGGGGCGTCGATTTCGACCTGAGCGAGGTCATGGATCGTGGCCAAGCTCACTTTGCCCTGGGGGGAATAGAGTTTTACCTGGGAACGTCCATGGATGCCTTGATAGAAAACGATATTTTTGGCCTCCAGACGCGAGGCATCCAGAGAGGAGTTATTGATCGCTTCGACCCGTAGAGTGCCCACTTTGCCTACCAGAGTTAAGGTGGCCCCATGGTTCAGTGCCCGCACCAGATAATCTGCCTCCGGGCGGTTGAGTTTGACCAATTCATCGGAGGCGGCCAGGAAGTCCAGTTCTTTCTTGAGGCGCTCCGCAGCCTGCTGGGCGCGTTGCTCGGCGAGTTGGGCCTGCTTTTCGGCTGCGAGTTGCTTGGCTTTGGCGGCGGAGCGTTTGGCGGCCTCTTCTTCGCGGATTTTGGCGAGTTGTTTCTGCATCTCGCCGCGTAATCGTGCGCTTTCGGCCCGAGCGGCGACAGCGGCTTGCTCGGCCTGTTCTTTTTCGGTTTGTAATTCCGTCAGGGCTAGCGACTCGGTGGCGGCGTTCTGCGAAGGCCAGGAAAGCCATTGCAGGAGGACCACCAGAGCCAGCACGCCCGAGGCGGTCATCCAGCCCCAAGGACGAGCGACCGCAGGCGGGGGCACT
>Ga0272446_1001676_pt1 | contig 31717 bp, 30 predicted proteins | sample YNPCB0061_FD_194587 | JGI IMG/M metagenome (GOLD analysis project Ga0272446, IMG submission 194587) | Hot spring microbial mat communities from Yellowstone National Park, WY, United States - YNP-CB-006-1 | ecosystem: Environmental > Aquatic > Thermal springs > Hot (42-90C) > Sediment | place...
CAGGTAGTCAGGGCAGGTAGTCGCTGTCGCCAGCCTGTGATAGCGTGCGCTGGAATGACCGACAAGTAGGGGGAAAAGGTATGAAAACCGTGAAGTTTGCGCCAGCGCTGGTGTTTGCGGCCGGACTGCTGACCGCCGCCTGTGGTGATGCGCCGCGCCCGGTGTCATCGAACGCTCCGGCGCCGGCGGCAGGTGGTTATGGGTCCGGCGCCCCGGCGACGCCACCACCGGCCGGGGAGACACCGGCTTCAGCGCCCAATGCGGCGCCCAGGTATGGCGATCCGGTGACGGACGAAAACTTCATCAAGTTACTCAAGCCGGAAACCCTGGCTCTGGTTGAAAAGGTTCGCAAGTGCCAGAAGGACTATGATGCAGCGCCACAGAATGCCGCCCTCAAGCGCCAGCTCGTGGCCGCCAAGGTCGAATATGGAAATGCCCTGCGGGACCTTGGACAAGCCGGGCCGCGCATCTATTATCCGGCGGCGCTGCGGATGTACCGGCAGGTGCTTGCTCTGGATGCCGACAACAAAGAGGCGCTGGAAAAGAAGAAAGAAATCGAACTCATCTACCAGAGCATGGGGCGGCCCATTCCGGACTAGGGCTTCAGGCTGCCGGGGATTCGGGCGGCGCGTTGCCGCCTGTCCAGCACTCGGATATAGTTTTCAGGCATGGTGCACACATGGTGGTTTTCGCCCTGCAAGACACCGGGGCAACCAGGAAGCCCGTGACCAGAAAGCCCGTGAAAGGCAAGAGGGGGTGGGGTAATGAGCGCCGCTTCAACAACAATATCCGCTGTCCACACTGAGCCGGACACCCTGCAAGCTGCGCAGGAGCGTTGGGAGTCCACGACGCTGGCCAGAACGCTGGCCAGGATGCCGGAAAGCTGTTCGGACTTCACGACGGTTTCACTGCGTCCGATTCAGCGGCTTTATACGCCCAATGACCTCCCGGATTTTGACTACGTCCGCGATCTTGGTTTTCCCGGAGAGTTCCCCTACACGCGGGGGATTCACGCCACCGGCTACCGGGGCAAGTTGTGGACGATGCGCCAGTTTGCCGGATTTGGCTCGCCGGAGGATACGAATCAACGGTTCCGGTATCTGCTGGAGCAGGGGCAAACCGGATTGTCAGTGGCGTTCGACCTGCCGACGTTGATGGGGTACGACGCCGACAGCCCCTTTTCACTGGGCGAAGTCGGCAAGTGTGGGGTTTCCATTTCAAGCCTCGCCGACATGGAAACCCTGTTTGCCGGGATTCCACTCGAACAGGTGACGACCTCGATGACCATCAATGCGCCCGCCTCGGTCATCTTTGCCATGTTCATCGTCACGGCCGAGAAGCAGGGGGCGGATTTACGCAAGGTTTCCGGTACGCTCCAAAACGACATCCTCAAGGAATACATTGCCCAGAAAGAATGGATTTATCCGCCCCGCCCGGCGATGCGGCTGGTAACGGACAGCATTGCCTTCTGCGTCGAGCGCATGCCGAAGTTCAATCCCGTGTCCATTTCGGGCTATCACATTCGGGAAGCCGGCGCGACGGCCGCGCAGGAGCTGGCCTTCACGCTGCGGGATGGCATCGAGTACGTCCAGGCCTGTGTCGAAGCCGGTCTTGCCGTGGATGACTTTGCCCCCCGGCTTTCGTTCTTCTTCAACGCCCACAACGATTTCTTTGAGGAAATCGCCAAGTACCGCGCCGCGCGGCGGCTCTGGGCGCGCATCATGCGTGAACGTTTCGGGGCGCAGCAGGAACGTTCCTGGATGCTCCGCTTCCACGCGCAGACGGCCGGCTGCACCCTGACGGCCCAGCAGCCGTACAACAACGTCGTGCGGGTGGCCATTCAGGCCCTGGCGGCCGTTCTGGGCGGCACGCAGTCGCTGCACACCAACTCGCTCGATGAAACCCTGGCGCTTCCCTCGGAGCAGGCGGCGACCATTGCCCTCCGTACGCAGCAGATCATTGCGCATGAAACCGGTGTCACCAATACCATTGACCCCCTCGGAGGGAGCTACTTCGTCGAAAAGCTGACCAACGACCTGGAAGCTGAAGCCCTCGATTACATCCGCCGGATTGACGCCATGGGCGGCATGGTGGCGGCCATTGAGGCCGGTTTTCCCCAGAAGGAAATTCAGGAAGCGTCGTACCAGTATCAGAAAGTTGTGGACAGCCGTGAAAAAATCATTGTCGGGGTCAATGGCTTTACCCAGTCGGAGACCCAGGAAGTGCCGCTGCTGCTGATTGATGAGCGTGCCGAGCAGGCCCAGCGTGAACGGCTGGCGGCGCTCCGGGCGCAACGTGACAACGCCGCGGTCAAACACGCTCTGCAGGCGTTGGCCGCGGGGGCGCGCACCAGCGCCAACACGATGCCGCTCATCATCGAAGCCGTGCGCGCCTATGCCACTTTGGGCGAAATCTGTGACTGTTTGCGCCCGGTCTTTGGTGAGTATCAGGAACCTGCATTTTAGTCCCATCCTTTGACACCTTGAGAAGACTCTGGCTATGGCACACATTCTTGTAATTGACGATGAGCCGGACGTGCGTTTGGCAACCGTGATGGCCCTCAAGCATGGGGGGCATACCACGGTTGAAGCCGATGGTGGGCTTCCCGCCATGCGCTTGTTGCAGCAGCAGGGGTCCTTTGACCTGATTGTGTGCGATGTGATGATGCCCGGGATGACCGGCCACGAAGTGTGCCAGCTCGTGCGCCTCAATCAGGCAACGAAGAACATTCCCTTTATTTTCCTGAGCGCCAAGCGGGACACCGACGAGCGTCTGGAAGGTATTGGCCTCGGCGCGGATGATTATCTGGGCAAGCCCTTTGCGCTGGAAGAACTCCTGATTCGCGTCAACAGCGTCCTGGCCCGGCACCAGGCGATGGTCGCTGGACGGGCAACGCCGGACCCACTCCAGCAAGTCACCCTCGCCCAGTGTATCGATCTGGTGGTACGGCACAAACTGAGCGGCAAGTTGAACGTCCTGATCAAAAGTGACCTGGGCGACAAGGCTCCCCTTTCGGGGGCCATCTTCTTCGAGGGGGGGCATGCTGTTCATGCCAAGCTCGAAGACCGGCTGGGTGAAACCGCCGTGCGGGAAATTCTGGCTTCGCCACTTCTGATGTACTCGTTTGAAGCCTATGAAGTGGCCGACCAGATTACGATGGCCATGGATATTACGCGGTTGATCAAGCGACACGGGTAATCCGGGGGCAGCCGGGTAACTCTGCCAGCGTGGGTTGCAGGCGACCCGGCGGGTGTGGTCGTATGACTCTCCCTGCCGGCACGCCTTTCCCTGCACCTTCGTCACCTGCAGGTTGGGTTTCTCTATGGAGCGGACTTCTCCAACCACGGTTCCGCCGGCGGTTGCGTCTCGGCAAGCGCCGTCAGGGGAGTTGCCGTCCACGCCGCCAACCCTCGATGAAATCGAGCGTGAACTCAATGAGCGTCTGAGCCGGCTTGGCCTGCCGACGCTGGTTTCGGGGGATGCGGCGGCGGCTCGCGAAACGGCTCCACTGCGGGGGGAAGCCGGACGCGCCACGCAGGTCCTGAATCTGAGCGAGTTGCGGACGGCGCTGCGCCAGCAGGTGCGGATTGCGGAAATCAAGGATCAGATTGCCGTCGTCATCGCTGATTGGCATCGGGAGCAGTTCCGCACCGGCGAAATTCGCATCGCCGAGTTTGAGGTTCGCGCGGCCGACATCCTGCTCCCCTATTGCCGTGAGTTCATTCCCAACTTTCCGCCTGCCATGCGGCCGGTTGAACTGGCCGTGGACCTCAACCTGGAAACCATCCTTCGTGCGACGCTGCCACGGGGACAAAACCAGGAGCTGACCCACGAGGTCATCGAACGATGCGCGGTGCAGGTGCTTCAGTCCCTGCTCCGGCATCCGCTCATTCCACAGATGGCGGCCGACCGCGCCGAAGTCAGCCTGCAGACGACGGTTCTCAAGGACAAAAACGGCACCGCCGTGTACTCACCTTCGGATGCCGCCTACCTCAAGCGCCTGATCGAGGAGCAAAACCTGCTGGATCGGGAGGGTGAAATTGGCTTGCTGGCCATGCTCATCAGCGCCCGCAAGTGGCAGAAAATCACGGATGACACGCTGTTTTCCGCCGCCGTGGAATACACCCTTGAAGCCCTGGCCAAACGCCGTGGTATCCCTACCATCCAGGTACGCAATCAGGGACCCGACCATCCCGTGGCCTACATCCTGGGTGAGTACATTCAGCATCACCTGTCCGAGTCCCTCGAAGGTCAGGTTCACTTCGTCGAAAACTTTCTGACGGTGACGGCCAGGGTCCTCGCCGAGGACGGCTCCCGGTTCGTGGACGCCGTTCGCCAGGCTTACCTGCCGTTGCTCCGGGAAATTTTCTTCAATCTGTTTCCAGAAGTCCTCCACCGCTTTCTCCACAGCTTCGAGCGGGAATTCATGGGATCGTCCATGACGTTGCGCAGCAAGCTTTTTCTGCTCAAGCGGGTTGGGGACTTCTGTGAGCTGACCTTTTACTGCCACGATGCGATACGAAAGTTTGCCACCCCGACTGGCGACATCTATGCCGTCGAGCGGCTGACGGAAGGCACGGCCCACTTTGCCCGGCGCAACGGACTGCCGCTGGCTGACGGCATGGATGTCTTCAATCAGCGCAACACCCTGGCCGAGCTGCTCATCAGCGCCATCAAGCACCGGCGCTCCCTGTTCCCGGCTGCGGATGGCACGGCAGAACTCCGGTTTCACTCCGAAAACCTGATGACCGGGGACCTGCTCAACTGTCTCAACCACCTGCGGCGGGCTTTTGATTGCGACTATGCCCGGGCGCGGGAAAACAACTATGAGCACTACCTCCACTGGCGGAGCCTGGTGCTCGAATGGAGCCGTACCTATGTCCGGCTTCTCACCGGACGGACGCCCAACGATGTCGAGCAGTATCACCTGGACGGACTGGCCGCCTGGCACATCGAACAGGAGCTTTCCTTTACCAAGGTCAGTTTTCCCCTGATGCTCTACACCGACCGGGAAGCGAGACTGTCCACCATGCGCCAGCCCCAGGACATTCTGAAAGAAGCGTTTTTGCAGTTCTGGCGGGCCTTTCACATCAGCATCCTCACCCGCGCCCAGGAACACGCTGACCTGGAAGAGCAAATCTTTTCGGGCGAAACCTCGGCCCGGCATGCCGCGCGGGTGTCGGTGGATGATCTCGGCAAACGGGCCTTTCTGGCGCGAAGCGACCTGCCCATGGCGACCTACACTTTTGAGCGTCTGGCGCAGCACGTCACGCCCCAGACCCACGATGTGGCGGTGCTCACCCAATCCATTGAAATGGCGCTCGAACTCGGAAGCCAGGCGTACACCTACGAAGAAATGACGGCCGCGCGAACCTGCCTGCGGCGCATCCAGCGCCGACTCGATGACCTGCTCGTGTTGGGCGAGACCGAACGTGCCGAGTACCGCTCCCGGATACCAGCCCTGATCCGTGATCTCGACCGCCGGGAACCCATCCGTCTGGCCTCCTATCTCGTCGCGCTGGCCGATCTGGAAAGTCTTGACCTGACGGACGAACGGGTACTGGCCGAGTGGAAAGCCCTGGAGACAACCATTCAGCGTCTCAAGCAGATTTCGGTAGCGCTGCTCATGGTGCGTTCCCGTGCGGAACTCCGGGCGCTGACCCAGACCTTCGGTGAATGGTACGCTGCCTTGCCGGAAAGCACCGAGCCGCCTGAGCGCCGCACCTACACGCAGCGGTGGCAGGACATTCAGGAACTGGCCCGTCTGAGCTGGCCGGCGTGGCTTATCCGCCGCTGGTTTCTGCATCTGGTCTGGACGCTCCAGTGTGTGATCTCCGTACCGGACTGGCAGCCGCCGGATACCTACATGCTTGAAGATTTTTTGGGTCTCGATACTCCACCGGTACGTCTGCGCGACCAGGAACTGGTGCTTGCTTCCTACCCGCCGCCGAAAGTGGCGCAGTTGGTCACACAGCTCCAGGAAACCCTGACCGAACGCCTTGCCGCTGCCAGCAGCACCTACTACACCCACGAAGAGCGGGAACTGCTCGAATGCCGGTTGCAGCGCCTCACGCAGCTTACCCGCCGTCCCCCCTGGAAGGCCGCCCTGACCCGCTGGACCTACATCGGTCTTCGGGCGCTCGTGGCGCCCTTTCGCCGCACGGCATCCCCCGCGAAGGAAAGCCATCCGCAACGCTCATGAAGACGCTCCTGAAACGGCTGGGCTTTTCTGAAGCAACGCCTTCCGAAACGAACCGTCAAAGCCTCGGTCAACAGGGGGAACGCCTGGCGGCACACTTTTTGACCCGGTGCGGTATGCAGGTGGTGGCTTACAACGTACGGGTGCCGGTTGGACGGACCCGGACCGGCGCGCGTGTTTATGGCGAACTGGACATCGTGGCCTTTGACGGGCCGACACTCGTCTTCGTTGAAGTCAAGACCCGGACAACGGCCGACTTCGCCACGCCGGAAAGCGCCATCACACCCCGCAAGCAAGCCCGGCTGGCGCGTGCCGCCCGGCGCTACCGCACCCTGATTGGCCCGTTTGACGCACCATACCGCTTCGACGTGGTGAGTATTGTTGCTGCGCCGGGCGCACAACCGACCATCCGACTTTTCAGGGACTTTTTCCGGCCATGAACGAACGTCCAGGTCTTGTCGTCCTGATTTCCGGGCGGGGATCGAATTTGCGGGCCCTGGCCGAAGCCATCCGGCAGGGGCGTCTCCGGGCTACGTTGGCGGCGGTCATCAGCAACCGCGCTGATGCTCCCGGACTGGCTTTTGCGGCCGAGCAGGGCATTCCGACCCGGGTGATTTCACACGTCGGGCTGTCACGCGCAGAACACTCGGCCGCCCTGCTTGGAGCGGTTCGCCCCTACGAACCCCGGATGATTTGCCTGGCTGGTTTTATGCGCCTGCTCGCGCCGTCATTTACGCAGGCTTTTGCCCACCGCATCGTCAACATTCACCCGTCGTTGCTTCCGGCTTTTCCCGGTCTGGACGCCCAGCGTCAGGCGCTGGACTACGGGGTGAAAGTCTCCGGCTGTACGGTCCACCTCGTGGACGAGGAACTCGACCACGGCCCCATCGTCATGCAGTCGGCCGTGCCGGTCCTCGATGACGATACGCCGGAAACCCTGGCCACGCGCATCCTGGCCGCCGAGCACAAAACCTACCCGGCGGCCATTGAGCGATTGCTGCACGAGCCCTGGACACTGGAAGGCCGCCGCGTTGTCTTTCAGTCGTCCCAGGGTCAGTCGTCCCAGGGAACGTAGGCTTCATAGTACGGAACCTGACGCGGCGGAATGCGGCGGGCAAACAGCCAGACCAGTGTCAAACCGGTTACAAAACCGCCGATATGCGCCCACCAGGCCGTGCCCCCGCCCTGCGCTGTTTCCACGCTCAACGTCGCAATGCCGGAAGCCAGATTTTGCAGAATCCAGATGCCGAGAAACACCCAGGCCGGCACTTCAAAGGTGTAGAGCAGGATGAAAATCGGCACCAGAACCAGGACGCGCGCATGTGGGTAAAGGCAGATGTACGCACCCAGTACGCCGGCAATGGCGCCGCTCGCGCCGAGGCTTGGAATGTGGCTGGTTGGATCGGAGACAATGTGCGCCCCGGAGGCCGTAAGACCACACAGCAGGTAAAACACCAGGTACTTGATGTGCCCCATGCGGTCTTCGACGTTGTCGCCGAAAATCCACAGGTACAGCATATTCCCCAGAAAGTGAAACCAGCCCCCGTGCAAAAACATCGAGGTAAACAGGGGAATGATGAGATCAGAAAGCTCGATGCGGCCCTGATTGTAGGGGCTGAAGTAGAGAAAGTATTCGTAGGGCTGGACGGCAAACTGGTAAAAGAACCGCTGAAGTTGCCGTTCGGTCAGCAGCAGCTCAAAGGCAAACGCCCCGGCATTCGCCACAATGATGCCAAGGGTGACAAACGGGAAGCGGCTCGATGGCACGTCATCGTGAATCGGAATCATCGCGCGCGCTTCTCCCTGCGTTCTGTCAGTGTGACACCGTTTGGGAAAACCTTATGGAAAGCCATAACATTCTGCTTCACGGACTGGCCCGTCCGCGGGCGAACTATCCCCATGCGCGGCGGGTTGGGAATTTCATTTTTGTCTCCGGGCTGTCGTCGCGGCAGCCGGACGACTCAATTGCCGGCATAACCCGTACGCCTGACGGGCGCATCATACGTGACATCGCCCGGCAAACCGAAGCTGTCATTGAAAACCTGCGGCTTGTCCTGCAGGCGGCCGGAGTTGACCTGGCGCAGGTGGTGGATGTGACCGTGTTTCTGGTGGACATGGCCGACTACGCGGCGTTCAACGCCGTGTATGACCGCTACTTTACGGCTGAAACCGGCCCGACCAGAACGACCGTGGCCGTACGCGAGCTGCCGCATCCGGATTTGCTCATCGAAATAAAAGCCGTGGCCTCTGTGCCTGCGCCCTAGTGCCGGTGCGGTTGGGCTATGAAGTCAGGTCGGAGACGAGGCGTGCCAGCCAGGGTTGCCGGTGATGCTCCCGGACGGCTGCTCCAATCCGCTTCATCCACTGGAGTTCTTCTTCTGACATCGGGCCGCGGTCAAGGGCGGTAAAGGCGGCTTCGAGTTCCTGGGCGTCTTTCGGCCCGGCCAGACAGACATCGACATTTGGGTTGGTTAGTACAAAACGGTAACAGTCAGCCGCAGTCGGCGTCGGTTCGCCCTTTGGTGTCAGGCGCGCATCGAGCAGCGAGCCCCAGCGCGTGGCGGTGTAAGCCACCACACCTACCCGGCGCTGGCTGAGGTAGGGAAAGACTTCGGTTTCAGCGCCGGGATGCGCGGCGTTGTACCGCACCATGATGGCATCGAACACCGGCTCACCGATGAAGGCTTTGAACATCTGCCGCTCGTGGCAGGAGATCATAATCGAACGTACCCGGCCGGACTCTTTGAGCCGCAGGGCGGCGTCGCGGATGCGGCGCGGCGGCATGTCATTCCACCAGCCCAGCAGCAGAACGTCGGCGTAGTCGGTGTCAAGTTCCCGCAGGGCGGATTCGAGCGCAGGCTTCATCAGAAAACCGACGCGGGTGTACGTCTGCACGACGATGACGAGCCGTTCCCGGTCGCGCGCTGCCAGACGGCGGATGGCCTTGCCAAAGTCAGGGCGCTGGATCGAACCCCAGTAGAGGTAGTTGATGCCGCGTTCGTAGGCGGCTTCGACCTCACGGCCGCCAATACCGTAGCTCGAACCAAGCCCAATCCGGCTGACCTGCAAGCCCGTGCTGCCGAGCGGTACGCTTTCCAAAACCGATGCCATCGTTTGCTGGGTGTCGGATGCGCCAAAACCGGACCCAGGACCGGACCAAGGCGCAGTCTGAAGAAGTGGTGGGACTTGCAGGATTCGAACCTGCAACCAACGGATTATGAGTCCGCTGCTCTGACCGTTGAGCTAAAGTCCCACGCCGGAAGGAAATCGTAACGTGCGCGGCCAGCGCCGGCAAGTCATTCACTTCCCACCGGTCACCAGCGCAAACACCACCGAACCGAGCAGCCCCAGCAGCCACAAACTGCCGGGAATGATCGCCATCTGCTGCGGTGTTTTCCGGTAGGCCACTGCCGCCAACCCGATGGCCATCAGCACAATGAACCACAGGGAAAAGACATCCACCCAACTCACTGCCGCGAGCATCCAACCCGGCAAGGATTCAGGAAGCAGCGGCGCCGGATTGCTGATGACGAAACTGCCCCGCGCCTTGAGAATCTGCTCAACATCCGGCGGACGCAGGAGGATGATGAGGATGTTAAGCACGTACTTGACGCTCTCTGTGGCATAGGTCGCGTAGGCGGTGACGGAGAGCACCTGCCGGAACGTGGCCTGACCGCGCGCAAGCAGCATGCCCAGGTAGTACACTCCCGCCAGCGCCAGGGTCGCCAGGACGCTAACGCCAATCCCGATGAGCGGAGCAAAACGCTGGAGTCCGGCGCTGAATTCAATGCCCTGTTCAAACTGGCGCTGTTCAGCATCGGAAAGATCACTCCACCGCTTGCCCTGACTTTCGAGCTGGCGCTCAATGGCCCGGCGGGCAACTTCTTTGGGATCAACCTTGACCCAGACGGTGAAAAACACCGAAAACCCGGCTGTCAGCAACGCCATGACCAGTATCGGGGCCAGGAAGTCAGGTTGGTGGCGCAGCGCCGCAAACACGGTGCCAGGCGTGAAAAACATGCCCGTCAGCCGTTGCCAGACGGTTGCCGGAACCGGGTGCGCTTCTGCGCCGGGAGAGTGTTCATTGGCATCCTGCATGCTCGGACGTGCTCCTTTGGACGTGCGTTTTGTTTCGCAAGCCACGGCGTGCGACAAGTGGCTTCTGCCAGAGTGTTGTTCCCCCATCCACCGACGACACCATGACCAAACGCATTCTCTGTTGGTTTCGGCGCGACCTGCGCCTGGACGATAACACGGCTTTGCTGGCGGCTTACGCTGCGGCGGAAGAAGTTGTTCCGGTGTTCATTTTTGACGACGCCATCCTGTCCCGTCCTGACACTGGCGCCGTGCGCGTGGCGTTTTTGCTGGAAAGCCTCCGCAACCTGGACGAAAACCTGCGCGCGCGCGGCAGCCGATTGCTTCTCCGCCGTGGCCGGCCGGAGCATGTGCTGGCGCAGCTCGTCACGGAAACGGCCGCCAGCGCCGTTTATTTCAACCGCGATGTGGAACCGTTCGCCTTGGTGCGGGATGCCCGTGTGCGGGCGCATCTGGAAGGACGGTGCGCCGTCGAAGGCTTCGACGATGGCGGACTCACCGCACCGGAAGCCGTCAGAACCAAGGCCGGAACGCCCTACACAGTTTTTACGCCTTACAAACAAGCTGTTCTGGCACAGGCTGTTCTGCGTCCCCGCCCGGCGCCGGCGGCGCTCAGGACGCCGGCCGATGTGCCAGGCGACCCATGGCCATCGCTGACAGACCTCGGTTTTACCACTTCGGTCAGTTTGCCGCCGGGTGGAGAAACCCCGGCTCAGGCACGGTTGCACGACTTCATACAAAACGGACTGGCCCGCTATGCCACCGAACGCGATGTTCTTTCCGCTGAGGGCACATCCCGGCTGTCGCCCTATCTGCGGTTTGGCTGTCTGTCACCACGCCGCGCCTACTGGGCGGCGCGGGAAGCTGTCCCGGAAGGCTCGCCCGGCGTGGAAAGCTGGATTGCCGAACTCATCTGGCGCGACTTTTACCGCCAGATTCTGTTCCATTTCCCCCATGTCGAAAGCGGCGCATTCCGGCGCGCCTACGATGACTTGGCCTGGGAAAACAATGCGTCCTGGTTTGACCTCTGGTGTCAGGGAAAGACCGGTTTTCCAATCGTGGATGCCGCCATGCGCCAACTGCTCACGACCGGCTGGATGCACAATCGGGTGCGCATGATTGTGGCGTCCTTTCTGACCAAAGACCTGCTCATTGACTGGCGGTGGGGCGAGCGGCACTTTATGAAACATCTCGTGGATGGCGATCTGGCGGCCAACAACGGCGGCTGGCAGTGGGCGGCTTCGACGGGCACCGATGCCCAGCCGTACTTCCGCATTTTCAATCCAACCGCCCAGGGGAAGAAATTTGACCCAACCGGGAGTTACGTCCGACGTTATGTACCGGAACTGCGCGCCGTGCCGGACCGCTGGATTCACGAGCCGGCCCAGATGCCTGTGGAGGTGCAGCGGGCTTTTCGCTGTGTCATCGGCGTGGACTACCCGGCGCCGCTGGTTGACCACGGCCGCCAGCGTGTCAAGGCACTGACCATGTTCGGACGCTTCGCCAGCCCGGAAAAAAGGCCGGGCAGGTGAGGACGTGGGCGGCGACACCTGCCCGGCCGTTCTGCCCGGATTCGGAAAAACCTAGAAGTTCAACCGGAAGCCGGCCTGCACCAGCCGTGGTGGCCCGGGCAGGATGCCTCGCACGCGGTCGGCGATGTAGAGCCGATCGGTCAGGTTTTTCGCCGTGATGAAGAAGGTCGTCCGCCACTGCTCGACGCGGTAGTTGGCCGTGGCATTCCAGATGGTGTAGGCCGGAAGCACGCCAAGCTGCCCGTTGGCAAACACGGATGGGTTCACCGGCGAGGTCGGGCGCAGGTTGAGGTCATCGCCAAACTGTTCTCCGACGTGGACGGCTTCCATCTGTACGTCAAAGCCTTTGGGATGGGCATACCCGAAAGCGCCGGTGAACATGTGGCGGGGCGTGTAGGGAATCCGGTTTCCCGTCACCAGCACGTTCGTAAAGCCCGAAACACTGCTGAAGCGGCGGCCCTCGAAACGGGCATCACCGACGAAGGTGTAATTGACCCGTGCAAAGACATTGTGCGCCGACTTGAACAGCAGTCCGCTGTCAATCCGGCCAAACAGTTCCAGTCCCTGATGGAGCGTCTTGCCGCCGTTGGTCAGGGTTGCGCCGACGCCGCCGGCCAGACTGGCCGGCACAATCTGGTTCGAGAAGTCCATACGGAAGTAGGAAGCGTCGAGGCGGATACCCTGCACCGGAACGCTGCGGATGCCAACTTCCGTGTTCCAGCTCAGCTCCGGGTCAAGATCAACGACGCCGCCCGTGTTGGAGATGATGTCTTCCGTGCGCGGCGGGGCAAATCCCCGGTGAATGCCGGCAAAAATGGTCGCCCGCTGCTGGATGTTGTACGAGGCGCCAATGCCCGGCACCACCTGCGTCAGGACGACTTCACCCCGTGCGCCCAGCCCGTTGTTGGCCAGACGGTTGGCCCGCACAAAGGAAACCCGCTCCACCCGCACACCGGGCGTCACGGTCAGGTTGCCGAAGATGAAGCGATTCTGGATGTAGCCGGAAAAGGCATCGTTGCCGCGAAAGTTGTTTTCGACCGTGACGCCGGTACGCGCCGTTGGCGTCGAGCCGTTGATTTGCCGCCGCTCCTGGTTCTCGCGGTGATAGCGAAAGCCGGTGTCCAGCTCATTGCGCAGCCGCCCGAATCCAAAGCTGGCGCGCACCTGTGGCGTGACGCCGAAGGTGTAGTAGTTACGTACCCGCCCTTCGTTGCCGCACGTCGTAAAGAGATCGATCATGCCACGACAGCCGCCAACGCCGATGCGATTGGGGCGCTGGGCCGAGTTGCTCGACTGCCGCCACCAGGCCCGGTCGAACGTCGAGCCGTAGATGCTCGTCGTCAGCAGGATGTTCTGGTTGACGACAAAGCTGTGCACGGCGGCGGCCCCGAACCGTCTGAAATCCGTGGCATCGTTGCGAAACGGATTCTGGCGTGGATTGGCCTGGTATTCGTCAAGGCGCAGTCCCGAATAGGTCAAACGCGAGTCTTCATCGTAGTAGTTGGCCTTGAACGTCAAGACCTGCCGCGCGCCGAAGGTGGAAACCGACTTGAAGTTGAAGTCATAGACGCCGCTGCGCGTGTTGTCCCGCGCCCCTTCACCCTGCTTGCGCATGAAATCAAGAAGAAAGCCCGTGTTTCCGAGTTTCCACCCGTAGGTGATGAGTCCGTTGAAGTAGTCACGGTTGCCGCCCACGAGCAGGAGCGACCCACTCGGCGTATCTGGCGGATTAGGTGTGATGTAGTTGATGACGCCGCCAACCGTAACCGGGCCGTAGAGAATCTGTCCCGATCCTTTGACCACTTCAATGGTTTCAAAGCGTTCGATAGGCGGATGGTAGTAGGAGGCATTGTCGCCGTAGGGCGCAAAGGCCAGCGGCAGCCCGTCTTCAAGCAGCAGTACCTTCGTCGAGCGCGTCGGATTGAGGCCACGGATGCCGATGTTGGGGCGGAGGCCGAAGCCTTCCTCATCCCGGACATAGATGCCGGGCAGCTTGCGCAGCGCCTCGTTGGCGTTGAAGACCCGGCTGAACTGCAAGGTACGCTCGTCGAGAATATCCACCGTGCCGGGGATGCGGTTGAGGGATTCGCTCGTCCCGATGATGCTGTTGATGCTGACGATGATGTTTTCCGCCAGCGGCGAAATATCAAGCGAAACGGTGACGGAAGTGACTTCACTTCCGCTGACTTTGACGATTTTCGTAGCTGCCTGGTACTGCTCGCCTGTGACGGTGATTTCGTAGTCGCCGGGCGTCAACTGGTCAAACCGGAATTCGCCGTTGGCATCGGTTTGAGCCGTCTGGATGGTGCCGGCGGTCAGCCCCCGCAGCCGCACGGAAGCGCCTGTCACAGGCGCATCGGCTACTGTCACGGCGCGCCCGGCAATGGCCGGCTGGAGCGTCGGTGAGGTTGTTGGGGGCGTTTGAGCCGCCGTGAAGCCGATGGAAGTCAGGATGATTGAACTGATCAGGGAAAGCTGGAGCAGAAAGTACCGGCGGACGCCCGACTGCCAGGGGCGTGCCGGCCGGATACATAGGGCGAAGTGGTTCATTGTGCCATTCCTCAAACCTTGGTTGCGCCGCCAGGCCGAAGCCTGGAGCGGCGTCTGGTTCCTGTGGTAGTCTCAATGTAGATAAAATGATAATCATTTTCAATAAAAAATAAGCCGGCCCTAGGACGTGCCTGTTCCCGGTGCATCGCAGGCCTGCGCGGGGACAGGTTAGACGCGCATGAGTTCTTCTTCCTTGGCTTTGGCCAGGTCGTTGAGCTTGTGTGTGAAAGCGTCAGTCTGTTTCTGGATTTGTTCCAGGGCGACCTTATGCTCGTCTTCCGAGATGAGTTTTTCCTTGAGCAGTTTTTTGACCTCTTCGTTGGCATCCCGGCGGATGTTGCGCAATCCCGTGCGGTGCTCTTCGGCTGTGTCACGGACGGTGCGTGCCAACTGTTTCCGGCGTTCTTCCGTCAGCGGTGGAATCGGGAGGCGGATGATCTTGCCGTCGTTGGAGGGCGTGATGCCAAGGTCAGATGACTGAATGGCGCGCTCGATAGCGCCCAGCAGGGAGGTGTCCCATGGCTGGACGGTGATGAGGGCCGCTTCCGGGGCGCTGATGTTGGCAAGCTGGTTGAGCGGCATCACCGTGCCGTATGACTCCACCTGGATGCCATCCAGCAGGTTCACCGAGGCGCGTCCGGTCCGAATGGCGCTGAACCGCCGGCGGGCGTCTTCGAGGGTGGTTTCCATGCGCGCTGTCGCTTCTTTGACGATGTCCTGAATGGTCATGCGGATTCCTCATTCCAAATGTTGTTTACGGATGCCTGTTTTCCGTGCCTGCTTCCATAGTGCCGGTTGCGAGCGCCCGGTCCGTCAAGGCTGCCGTCACAAACTGGGGACGCCTGCCGGATGAGCGCCTATGATGCACAGGCAACCGCCGTCGGCGGCGCGGCACTGACCAGTGTCCCGATGGATTCGCCGGTGACGACGCGGTAGATGTTGCCCTTGGTCAGCAGGTCGAAAACGATGATGGGCAGGTGGTTGTCCTTGCACAGGGCAATGGCTGAAGCGTCCATGACGTTGAGGCTCTGTTCCAGTACCTGCTGGTACGTCACATGGCTGTACCGGCGCGCCGAGGCATCCTTCGTCGGGTCGGCCGTATAGACGCCATCCACTTTGGTGGCTTTCAGGAGGACTTCAGCCTTGATTTCACAGGCGCGGAGCGCCGCTGTGCTGTCTGTGGTGAAAAAGGGACTGCCGGTGCCGGCGGCAAAAATGACGACCCGCCCCTTTTCGAGGTGGCGCACGGCGCGGCGTGGGATGAACGGTTCCGCCACCTGCCGCATTTCGATGGCCGACACGACACGAGTCGCCACGCCGAGCTGTTCGATGGCATTTTGCAGCGCCAGACTGTTGATGACCGTGGCGAGCATCCCCATGTAATCCGCCGAAGCGCGGTCCATCCCGGCGGCGCTGGCTTCAGCGCCCCGCACGATGTTGCCACCTCCAACCACCAGCGCCAGTTCAACGCCGAGCTGGTGAACATCCCGCACCTGCTCGGCAACTTCCTGAACGGTGACGGGATCAATGCCAAACCCCCGTTGCCCTTCGAGAAACTCTCCACTCAGTTTGAGCAGAACCCGTTTGTAAGCTGGTGCCGGTGTCAGTGGGGAGGGCAAGGATGAGGCTGGCGTGGCGTTCATACTGGCTCCGAAAGGCGACTCCATCGGAGTCGGCGGAAGTACCCGGCCGCAGGCATCCGGCGGCGCAGACGGGAGCTGCCTGGCGGGAATACCAGGCGCGCAAGAAAAACGCCCCATCCGGGATGGGGCGTTGGGGGTCATTGTTTGGCCGTCATTGCGGCCACTTCGCTGGCGAAGTCATCGGATTTCTTTTCGATACCTTCACCCATCTTGAAGCGCACGAAGCGGCGAATGCGGATGTTTTCACCCGTTTTGGCAATGAGCTGCTTGACCAGCTCCGCAATGGTAACGCCCTGATCCTTGACGAAGGGCTGTTCGAGAAGGCAGGTCTCCGCGCGAAACTTTCCAAGCCGGCTTTCAATGATGTTTTCGATAATATGGGCTGGCTTGTTGGCCGTCTTGGGATCGGCAGCGACCTGCGCCCGCGCAATTTCGCGCTCTTTTTCGAGCACTTCCGCCGGGATTTCCTCGGCTGACACGTACTCGGCGTTGAGCGCGCAGATTTGCAGCGCGATGTCGCGCACGAACTCCCGGAAGTCCTCACTGCGGGCAACAAAATCCGTTTCGCAGTTGACTTCAACCAGGACGCCGATGCGCCCGCCGGTGTGAATATAGGCTTCGACCAGACCTTCTGCCGCTACCCGTGATTCCTTCTTGCCCGCAATGTGCTTGTTGCGTTCACGCAGAATGGTAATGGCTTTTTCTTCATTGCCCTGGGCTTCTTCCAGGGCTTTCTTGCATTCCATCATGCCGGCTCCGGTTTTTTCCCGGAGAGCTTTGACTGCTGCTGCGCTTACATCTGCCATGAATGCTTCCCCTCAACGGAAATATCGGTGGCAACCATCAGCCGGATCATCGGTTGCCCACCGGATGACTTCAGGCTGGTACGGCTTCCGCCGCAGACACAACCGGGGTGGACGTGGTGGGGGGCGTCGCCCCGGCGGGGGCATCGGCGCCGCTCATCTCGGACTTGCCGCCGTCTCCCTTTTCGATCCCCATCGTGCGGCCTTCGATGACCGCATCGGCAATCTTGGCGCTGATGAGACGCACCGAGCGCAAAGCATCGTCGTTGCCCGGGATGACATAGTCAACCCCAAGCGGGGAACAGTTTGTATCCACGAGAGCGACGACTGGAATTCCTAAGCGGTTGGCCTCAGCAATGGCAATTTCCTCTTTCTTGGTATCAATGACGAAGAGTGCCTGGGGGAGGCGGTTCATCGTGCGGATACCCGAAAAGTTCCGTTCGAGCTTGGCAAACTCTTTCTCGACGCGCAGGATTTCCTTCTTCGTCAGGGATTGGTAGCGCCCGTCCGTACGCATCGCTTCCAGCTCACGCATGCGCTTCATCGAACGCTGGATGGTCTGGAAGTTGGTCAGCAGTCCACCCAACCACCGCTGGTTGACATACGGCATGCCACACCGGGTGGCTTCCTCCGCGATGGCGTCCTGGGCCTGGCGTTTCGTCCCCACGAAGAGCACCGTCCCGCCCTCAGCCGCCGTTTGTCCGATGAACCGGACCGCCTCACGCAGCAACCGCTGGGTCTTCTGGAGATCAATGATGTAAATGCCATTGCGTTCACCGAAGATGTACTCCTTCATCTTCGGATTCCACCGCCGTACCTGATGCCCGAAGTGAACTCCGGCTTCGAGCAATTCCTTCATAGTGACTGCAACTGCCACTCACGACCGCCTTTCTCTACAAGCCTTGGCTTGTGTTGTGGATGGTTTGTGTACTTGCCACGCACGCCCCCGGCGGCAACTGGGTCGCCGGCGGAACACACCCGCTGCGTGGCAATGAAATACCAGTGTCAGCCGCCCATGACCGACGCTGACCGGCCACAGACTGGCTGTAGCTTACCGTTTCGAGAACTGGAAGCGCTTGCGCGCACCTTTTTGTCCGTACTTCTTGCGTTCCTTCATGCGGGGATCGCGCGTCAGAAAACCGGCTTTCTTCAGGCGGCGACGCAGTTCGACATTGAAATGGAGCAGCGCCCGCGCAATCCCGTGCCGGATGGCGCCGGCCTGGCCCGACACGCCACCGCCGGAAACACTGACCAGCACATCGAACTTGCCCAGCGTCTCCGTGACCTGAAGCGGCTGGCGGATGATCATCCGCAGCGTCTCATTCGGAAAGTAGCCTTCAAAGGTGCGTTTGTTGACCGTGATGTTGCCGTCGCCCGGACGCAGATACACCCGCGCCGTGGCGGTTTTGCGGCGACCTGTCCCATAGTATTGAATGAGCATCCCCACGCTTGACTTACCTCATCAACTTCAAATCACAACCGTTGTCTTCATTCCCACTGTTACGCTTTCCCTCTGCGCCCGGACGCCCTTCCGATCACACCGGAAGCTGCCCCGGGGCCGCGCACCTCACAAGGCGCGCAGGGTGTCGAGCGCCAGCGGCTCCGGGCGCTGTGCCTGGTGTGGATGGTTCGGGCCGGCATAGATGCGGAGCTTTTTGGCCATCTGGCGGCCGAGCTTCGTCTTCGGCAGCATCCCGACAATGGCATGCTGCAAAATACGGGTCGGAAACCTGGCCAGCAGGTCCTTGGCGGTCATCTCCCGCAATCCGCCGGGGTAGCCGCTGTGCCGCCGGTAAAGTTTCTGGTTCCACTTGTTGCCTCGGAAGACAACCTTCTCGGCATTGATGACAATCACGCCGTCGCCCATGTCCATGAAGGTCGTGTACCGGGGATGGTGCTTGCCCATCAGGATTGGGGCAATCTGCGATGCCAACCGCCCGACGGTCAGCCCCGTGGCATCCACGAGAAACCACTTGCGCGCCGGTTCGGGCAACGGGCCCTTGGGCACGAAGGTCTGCCCGGTGTACGCCTTTTGTGGACGGCGACGGACGGCCGTTTTCGGCGAGCTGCTCGCCGTGGGGGTGGACTCAGCGGACGCCGCCGCCTGCGTTGTTTCGGATGTCGGTTCACTCATGACAGCTTGAATGCGCTCCTCACAGCAGCCTCATGCCCTTTGTCATCCAGCCTGATACGATCCGGGGCAATGCGCTGAAACAGCGCACATCACACCCTTGGGATGCTCCACGGCCGGAAGCAAAGCGAACGACTAGACTACGCAACTCCCGGCTGAGCTGTCAAGGGCAGGCGTTCCCAAGCCACGGGACGGGCCATCCCGGCCGGATGAGGCCACGTCGTTTCAGGAGACGCGCGGGAGAGGCCCGGCTCAGGAAACCTCGCTGCCGACCCGTTTGCGCTTTTCCAGCAGGGACGCCCCAACCCCCAGCGCCAGCAGACCCAGAACAACGCTCAGGCTGACCAGCGGCGGCAGGTGAAACCAGTCAAAAGCCAGCGCCAGCATCTTGATGCCGATGAACAGCAGGATGACAAATACGGATTTGTCGAGGTGAACGAGCGTGCGTTTGGCCGCCGCCACCAGAAAGTACATCGAGCGCAAGCCAAGCACGGCGAAGATATTGCTTGTATAGACCAGGAAGGCATCCTGCGTGACCGCAAAAATCGCCGGTACGCTGTCGAAGGCAAACATGATGTCCGAGGCCTCAATCACCACCAGGCACAGAAAGGCCGGAGTCAGCGCATGGTAGTGCCGCCCCTGCCCATCCGTGACCCTGGTCAGGAAGCGCCCGCGATCAAGCTGTGTCGCAATCCGGTTGGGAAAAAACTGGCGCAGGAAGCGGACAGCCCAGTGGTTGGTGTAGTCCGTTTCCTCTTCGGTCGTGTCCTTCCGCCCGGCGCGAAAGAGGGCATACACCGACCACAGAATGACCAGGCCGAAACCAAAAAAGACCACGCGCTGGAGTTCGATATGCCAGCCGAAGATGGTCAGTGCCCCCAGCGCCTGCGCACCAAACAGCAGCCCGACGCCCAGTCCGATGAAAATGGCACGGAAAATCAGCGCGCCAATGATGCCCCAGTACAGAATCCGGTGGTGCAGATACTCTGGAATGGCGAAGGCGGAAAAAATCGCCAGAAAGACGAAGAGGTTATCTACGGACAGGGATTTTTCGAGGGCATAAGCCGTCAGAAACAGGATGGCGTCGTCCGTGCCGCGAATCGAGGCCACATAGCCGGCAAAAGCCAGCGAGACCGCCACCCAGATGCCCGACCAGGTGGCTGCCTTGAGCATTGAAACCGGCCGGTCCGTTTTGCCGGAAGCCAGATCAACCCAGAGAAAGCCGATAACAAGCGTAATGAAAACAACAAAATGAACCGGATGGGTGGTGGCCGCCGACGCCAGGTGGGGCTGCATTGAAGGTCAGCTTTCGTTACTTGTTGGGCTGGTCACGCAGGCCGATGATGGCATTTCTGGAAAATTCAATCTTGACCGACGGCGCGACGAGCAGGTGCAGAGTGTTTTCTTTCTCGTTGATGCCGGCCACGGTTCCGTAAATCCCGCCTTCGGTAACAACCCGGTCGCCGTTCTTGAGGTTGTTGCGCATGGTTTCGAGTTCTTTCTGGCGTTTCTGCTGGGGACGGATCACCAGAAAGTAAAAAATGGCGACCATCGCCAGAATCGGAACAAGCTGGATGAGAAAACTTCCTCCACCACCCTGTGCCAGGACGATGTTCATGTTGAAAGAGACTCCTCGGATGAAAGCTGCCGACGGTGGAAGTCAGCCCGGAAGCGGCCGAACCCGCCCTGTTCCAGAGCGTGCCGAATCTGCCGCATCAGGTCAAGATAGTGATACACGTTGTGATAGGTCGCCAATACGGAGGCGAGGATTTCTCCCGTCCGCAGCAGGTGCGCCAGATAGGCCCGCGAGTACCGCCGGCAGACCGCACAGGTGCAGTCCGGGTCAAGCGGTTGTTCATCGCGGACGTAGCGCGCATTGCGCAGGTTGAGCCGGCCGGTCGTGGTGAACACCGTGCCGTTGCGCGCGTGGCGTGTGGGCATGACGCAGTCGAACATGTCCACCCCGCGCGCCACGGATTCAACCAGGTCGGCCGGCGTCCCCACGCCCATCAGGTAGCGGGGCTTGTCCGCCGGCAGGCGCGGCGCGATGAACTCCGTCGTGTCGTACATCAGGTGTTTTTCCTCGCCAACGCTGAGGCCGCCGATGGCATAGCCCTCAAAGCCAATCTCCAGCAGTCCCTCCAGGGAACGGGCGCGCAGTTCCGGGTACACACCGCCCTGCACAATGCCAAACAGCGACTGGCGCTCCCGGTCGGCGTGGGCGTCGAAGTACGTCCGGCACCGCCGCGCCCAGCGTTCGGTCAGTTCGAGTGAGCATTGCACCTGTTCAGGCGAAGCCGGATAGGGCGGGCACTCATCGAAGGCCATGACGATGTCAGAGCCGAGCGCAATCTGAACCTCCATGGAGACTTCCGGCGACAACAGCAACCGTGCGCCGTCAAGGTGGGACCGAAAGGTGACGCCTTCCTCGCTGATGGTACGCAACTCGCCCAGTGAGAACACCTGATAGCCGCCGCTGTCGGTGAGAATCGAGCGCGGCCAGCTCATAAAGCGGTGCAGACCGCCCAGTTCCCGGATGACCTCGTGGCCGGGGCGCAAAAACAGGTGATAGGTGTTCGCCAGAATGATGCGCGCATCCAGGGCTTCAAGCATGTCCTGGGTGAGCGCCTTGACGGTGGCCGCCGTCCCGACGGGCATAAACACCGGCGTTTCAATGACGCTGCGGGTCGTCGTAATCCGCCCCCGCCGCGCTGCCGTCCCGGCATCACTGGCCAGTAGCTCAAAGCGCAGACTCATCGCGCTTTCATGATGTTGCCGGCAATGCGGGCGGCAATGTCACGTGGCACAAACCGCGTCGCCTGTGACAGCAGGCTGTTGGCCAGTCCTGACACGACGGAACTGCTCCGCCGGCGGATGCCGGCAAAGGCGGCTTCAACGACTTCTTCCGGCGTCTGGGCGCGGCGGAGCATGTCGCGGGCCGTGCCTTCGGCGACCTGCGCCGTGTCGAAAAACTCCGTTGCCGTGGCCCCCGGGCACAGCGCCATGACGAGCACGCCCTCGTCCCGGCATTCCTCGTGCAACGCCTCGGAAAAGCTCAGCACATAAGCTTTCGTAGCCGCATAAGCGCCCAGATAGGGCACCGCCTGGAAGGCGGCCGTCGAGGCCACGTTGACAACGACGCCCTGCCGGCGCGCCAGCATTCCCGGCAGGTAGCGATGGGTCAGCTCGGTCAGGGTGACAATGTTGAGCTGAAGCATCTCCAGGTTGCGCTTGAGGTCGGTTTCCACAAACCGCCCTCCAATGCCAAAGCCGGCGTTGTTGATGAGACCATCCACCTGGAGGTTCAGCCGTTCGGTTTCCTCAAAGACTTCCCCGGCTGCTTCCGGCAGGCTGAGGTCTTTGGCCAGCACATCCACGGTGATGCTGTGCTGCTTGGCCAACTCGGCGGCCAGGCGCTGGAGCTTGTCTTCCCGCCGCGCCACCAGCATCAGGTTGGCTTTTTCCCGCGCAAAACGCCGGGCAAAGGCTTCTCCAATCCCAACTGAGGCGCCGGTGATGAGTACCGTTTTGCCCGCCCACGTCTCCATGTTGCATATCCTTCCAGCCAGTCAGAGTCGCTCGGTTTGAGCCTGTGCGATATGCCTGCTCGCGTGTCGCTTGTCAAAGGGGAATGCCTGCTTTCAGGAATGGCGGCGCTGCCCCGTCAGTGGGCCGCAGGGCCGGCCGGCTCGGCAAGCACCTGACGGAAGTAGGCAATCGTCCGGTCAAGGCCGACATCAAGCGGGATGTGCGGCGCCCAGTTCAGGCGTTCACCGGCCAGGGTGATGTCGGGACGCCGGCGCTGCGGATCATTTTCCGGCAGCGGGCGATGCACGATGGGCGACGCCGAACCCGTCTTGGCCAGCACCTTCTGCGCCAGCTCGGCGACCGTGAACTCATCCGGGTTGCCAAGGTTGACCGGCCCTGTGAACGCTTCGGTCTGCATCATACGGAACATGCCTTCCACCAGGTCATCCACGTAGCAGAAGGAACGGGTCTGCGAGCCATCGCCATAGACGGTCAGAGGTTCCTCCCGCAGCGCCTGGCAGATGAAGTTGCTGACCACGCGCCCATCGTTTTCAAGCATGTTCGGGCCGTAGGTGTTGAAAATCCGCACGATCCGCACATCCACGTGGTGCTGGCGGTGGTAGTCCATCGTCAGCGTTTCGGCGACGCGCTTGCCTTCATCGTAGCAGCTTCGCGGCCCAATGGGATTGACGTTGCCCCAGTAGTCCTCACGCTGCGGATGCACGAGCGGGTCGCCATAGACTTCCGAAGTCGAGGCGAGCAGAAAACGCGCGCCAACCCGTTTGGCCAGCCCCAGCATGTTGAGCGTGCCCAGAACGCTGGTTTTGACGGTCTGAATGGCATTGGCCTGATAGTGGACGGGCGAGGCCGGACAGGCCAGATGGTAGATTTGCGTGACTTCAAGCCGGATTGGCTCGATGACATCGTGGCGGACCAGCTCAAAGCGCGGGTGGGAAAGCAGCGGCCGGATATTGGCGCGTTGGCCCGTGTAGAAGTTGTCGAGACAGATGACTTCGTGACCTTCATCCAGAAGTCGTTTGCAGAGGTGTGTGCCGATGAAGCCGGCCCCGCCAGTAACAAGGGTTCGTTCGGTCATACGTAGGGTGGTCTGACATTGGTGTTGATAAGGATGTGGTGCGGGGTCTTATGGGGTGTCCAGCCCGGAGGGTGGGTTCTGGTTGATGTCGGAGATATTGGTCAACGCCCTGGAATCCGGCTGGTGGGCGCTGATCTGCATGGTTTCCAGAAGGTGATTCAGAATGGAAAGTACTGTGTAGTGAGACGCCGGTATGCTGTCGAGCAGATCGCGTACCGTCGGCTCTTCGGCATGCAGGCGATACCAGATGTCATAGGCGATGGGCAGCAGGTTCTCGTCGCCTTCCCAGCGCAAATCGTCGTCGAGGGGGCGATACCGCTGGTTGGCCGGAAACTGGCGCCGCAGCGCCCCGATCTCATCCTGCATGCGGACGGCTTCCATCAGCATCGTCATGCCGGGCAGAAGAATGTCACATGTGGCGCCTTCCGCCACTTCCCGCTCACCGCCTTTGAACTCGAATGTGCCTTCCGTCGGTGGCGGCTGAAAGAGCTGGAAAAAGGCTTCGCTGCCGGTCAGATGGCCCATGACGGAACGGCACAGGTGTCCGTTGTCAAAGTAGATTTCGGCCAGGGTGATGCCCAGCGGGTCGTCCACGCGCAGCGTGCCGGTCATGCCGGAGCTGATGATGGTCTGGATGACCGTCGGCAGGTCGAAAAACTTGAGGTTTCCGCCCAACTGGCGCTGGCGTTCCTTGCGCATGTTGCGCACAGTGGATTCGAGCCGCTGGGCAAAGGTGAAGCACAGCCGCAGCGCGAGGTCCGGGAAGCCGGCGACAACCGAGTGAAAGTTGTCACGCGAAATACGGAAAATTTCACCGCCGCCGGGCATACGCGCCGCCGAAGCGCGATGGGAGCGGGTGAACATGGCGACTTCGCCGATCACGTCCCCGGCTGCCACGTAGGCCACCGGCGTCAGCTCTGCCGAGCCTTCCATTGCCGGACGGCGAATCTCCACGACCCCTGATTTGATGACATACAGGTAATCGGCCGGGTCGCCAATGTGGAAAACATCCTCGCCGGGTTCAAAAACAACGACCTGCCCGCGCAGGAACAGCGCCTGCAACGTCAGGTCGGAAAGCGTCGAAAACAACTCGCACTCCCGCAAGAACGAAAATTCCGGCGGTGACGAACGTGGTTCTGGAGAAGACATAGGCGCGTCGCACCCCGGAATCAGACGGAATGGCTCGGTACGGCCTATTGTGCACGATGCCGCCCGTGGCGAACAGTGCCACAGCGGCCTGCCCGTTCCAGGTGGCGCATTTTGAGGTCAATACCCCACCTGGAGGGCAGAACCCAAAGCGTGAAATCAGGACGACCGGCGCAGTTCCTGCTTGACCGCATCGGTGATGCCGGCCGCCGACAGGCGCGGCAGGTAGATGTATCGCCCGCCAAACAGCTCTGCGAGTTGCTTGGCTTCACCACGTGAGACAAAGCGGTTCTGGGTGTCGAAGACCACGAGGCGGATGGTGCCGGCGGCGTACACCCGCGCCAGGTCTTCCAGTTCACGCCGGATGGCGTCGGTGCGGGAAAGGTTCCCGTCGGGTTCGGGCGTCCGGGCCGGGACGTTGCCGCGTCCGTCGCCAATGACAATGACGAGCGCCTCCGTGTAGGCCCCGGTGCGGCGGACTTCCTCGATGAGCGCCTGTGCCCGCCGGAGTGCATCGTTGAGCGGCGTGGCTCCGCCGGTCGGCAGGGTTTCGAGCTGGCGCTTGGCCGCTTCGACGCTTTGCGTCGGAGCGAGCAGCACCCGGCTTTCATCGCCATAGCAGCCAATGAGGGCAACTTTGTCCCGGTTGACATAGGACTGGCGCAGCAGTTCGACGACAGCCCCTTTGGCCTGTCCCATGCGGTTGGCGGCCATGCTCCCGGAAGCATCCACGATGAAGACGATGAGTGCGCCGGTGCGCTGGCGGAGTTTCTTGAGCCGGACGTCGTCTTTTTTGAGCAGTATCCGGTCGGGTGTCTGTCCGTTGGCGAGCAGCTTCTGGCGGCGGGCCGGCTGGTGCGGTGCGGCCTGACGCAGCGTGGCTTCAATGGCGACGCGCCCCCGCGAGGGTTCGCCCGGCACAGAGCGGACATGCCGCCCGGATTGAAAGTTGTCGCGCTCGGAGCGTTTCCCGTAGCGCCCCAGCCGCGCCTTTTTGGCAAAAAAGTCGAAGTCGGCATCGAGGGCCGCTTCTTCGGCGTCGAAAACCAGCGCCAGGTCTTCGAGTTCCTCCGGCGGCGACGGCGGTTCCGGCTCGTCTTCCGAGCTTTCCGAGGGCGGCGGAGGAGGAGGTGGTGGTGGTTCGGGTTCGCTTTCGGGACGCTGTGTGGCGCGTGGCAGCAGGACGAAAAACTCGGCCGTCCGGCAGTCGTCTTCATTGACCGTGGTCCGTCCTTCGAGCGCGGCATTGGCCCGGGCCGCCAGCGTGGCAAAGTATTCTGCCCGCTGCCCGACGGTGCCCAGCGCCGCCGCGCGTGCGCAAAGCCAGTGCAGGGTTTCATCGCCCAGCGTGACCTGCGGCAACCGCTGCCGTGCATCGGTCAGGAGATTCCGAAGCAGCGTGGTTTCTTCGGCGTAGAGCATCTGCAGGGCTTCCGGGTCGCGCTCGAAGGCCGCCACGGTTTCGATGACTTTCTGCCGGGTTTCGAGGTCAGACTGGCGCGAGGCGGCCACGATGAGGCCCAGCCGGTCGAGGATGTGCCAGCGTACGGGGCCGTCACCCGGATTGAAGGCCGCAATCAGCCCGAAGTCTGCGGGCGAGGTCAGTGAGACCCCTTCCCGTTCGACGCGCAGGCAGCCTTCGTCGAGGCAGGTCAGCAGGGCGTTTTCCACCTGGGTCGGCAGCAGATTGAGGTTGTCGGCAAAGACGTAGCCGCCGTGGGCTTGCGCCAGAATGCCCGGCGCGAAGCGTCGCCGGCCACCAGCGAGTGTGGCTTCGAGGTCGAGGCCGCCAAAAAGGCGGTCTTCACTGATGTTGCCGGGCAGGATGACGAACGGCGGGCGCCGGCCGTCCACGTCGGGGACAATCTGCGCAAAACCGCGCGCCAGAACCGACTTGGCACTGCCGGCCGGAGCGGCAAAGGCGACGCCGCGCAGCCGGGGTTCAATGGCCAGTAGCAGCAGCGCGCGTTTGACCGGAGCATGGCCCACAACGGCGACAAAGGGCAGCGTGACGAGCTGAAGGGAAGGGCTGGTTTGGGCGTAAGACATCATGGTGCAGTGTCAGGGGCCGGAACGGATGTGACTGCGTAAGAGGATGGCAGGCGGCCGGGCGGATGGTGCAGCTACGGATTCAACTTACACCAAAAGGCTGCCCGGCCAAGGCTTCGGCGGCTGGGCCGTGACGGGTTTGGTGACTTGAGTCTGCGGCCGGCGGTTTCTAAGATGGCATCACTATGGCTGACCGTACTTTTACCCGCCGTGATCTCCGCCCGGAACGCAAACCGGCGTGGCTGAAAATCCGCCTGGATGCCCGTGACAGGTTTCAGGAAGTCGCCCACATGGTGGACGATCTTTCCCTCAACACCGTGTGTCAGGAAGCGCGCTGCCCGAACATCTGGGAGTGTTTCTCCAACCGGACGGCGACCTTCATGCTCATGGGCGACATCTGCACGCGGCACTGTGGCTTCTGCGCCGTGACAAAGGGTGCGCCCCGGCTGCTCGATCCCGCTGAGCCGCGCCACGTCGCCGAAGCCGTCCGCAAGCTGGGCCTGCGCCACGCGGTCATCACTTCGGTGAACCGTGATGACCTGCCCGATGGCGGCGCGCACCATTTTGCGGCGACGATCCGGGAAGTCCGGCGTCACAACCCCGGCTGCCGTGTGGAAGTGCTCATCCCGGACTTCTGCGGCAACTGGGAAGCCCTCGATGTGGTGATGGAAGCGCGTCCCGATGTGCTCAACCACAACACGGAAACGGTCAAGGCGTTGTACCGGCGGGTGCGTCCCGATGCCATTTATGCCCGCTCGATGGAGTTGCTGCGCCGGGCGGCCGCCTGGCGTTCAGCGGACTATCCCGTGTTGACGAAGTCCGGCGTCATGCTGGGTCTGGGCGAGACACGGGATGAACTGCTGGAAACGATGCACGATCTGCGTGAGAACGACTGCGACATTCTGACGTTGGGGCAGTATTTGCGGCCAAGTCTCCGTCACCTGCCGGTCGAGAAGTTTTACCACCCGGATGAATTTGCCGAACTCAGGCAGATTGGGCTGGCGATGGGGTTCCGGCATGTCGAAGCCGGCCCGCTGGTGCGCAGTTCTTACCACGCGCACGAACAGGTTGCGGAAGTGGATGCCCCTGTGCCGGCAGCCCCGCCGACACTTGTGCCGTTGATGCGCCGCCGGTCAACGGCATCAGCACCGGACCTGCCGGGAAACACCCTTCCCGGTGCCCTTCCTCGTGAAAGAACGACCTAGCCACAGGGCCTAGCCAAAGAGCCGGGGCACGATGTCGCCGGCCCGGCCGCGCAGCGAAAGCGTCATGTGGGGCGTCAGGTCGGTGCTCTCCGGGTTGACCTCGATAACGGCTGCGCCGGCATCCCGTGCGGCAAAGGGAATGAGCGCTGCCGGATAAACCACGCCGGATGTGCCGATGACGAGGCAGACATCACACCGGGAAGCTACAATTTCAGCTTCCTCAAACGCGCCGGCCGGAAGCATTTCACCAAAGAGAACGACATCGGGGCGCAGCGGCTCGTCGTGGTCGCCACGGGGCGGCAGCGTCGGCAGCGGCGTTTCGGGCAGCGGATAGCGTTTGCCCGTACGCAACCCGCGCCCCCGCCAGATGTTGCCGTGCAGCTCGATGATGCGCTGGCTGCCGGCCTTCTGATGCAGGCCGTCCACGTTTTGCGTGACCACCAGAAAATCCTCAAACCGCGTTTCCGCCTGGGCAACGGCGATGTGCGCGGGGTTGGGAACGACGGTTTTGAGCAGCGTCCGCCGGTAGTCAAACCACTCCCAGGCCGTGGTGAGGTCCTGTTCGAGCAGTCCGATGGAAGACGCAACGGCGGCCGGCATCCCCTTCCAGGTCGCATCTTTGCCACGAAAGGTCGGCACGCCGGATTCGGCCGAAATGCCGGCTCCCGTGAACACTACAACGCGCCTGGCGGCGGCAAGGTACTGACGGGCTTGCTGGAGCTGGTCGTCGGTCATACGGGCAAGTGGTTGGTTAGAGGGTTTCGGCCGAAGTGGGCGTCGGAACGGAAGCCGTCCTGCGGCGGAAAAGGCTGGCCAGTTTCCCGGCCGGCCCCTGCCCGGCGTAGATGGTGGCCAGGATGAGCAGCGTCCATTGCGAGTAGTTATAGACAAGGAAAATGAGCAGTCCCAGGGAAAGCAGCACGATCTGCGGATGCCGGGCGTACGGCCCCAGGTCCTTGAAGCTGTTGAACCGCAACGTGCTGACCATAAGCAGCGCCAGCGTGATGGCCAGCACGAACAGCCCCAAGGCCCATTCCGTCGGGGTGATGAGCAATTCCTGCCCGAAGAGGCGGTAGTAGGTTTCCTGATACACAACCGGCAGCGGCGTGAAGTGCACAATGGCGGCAAGCAGCCCGGCCGCAGCCGGGGTTGGAAGGCCGACAAAGAAGCGTTTGGCGGTTTTGGCGTCGCCGGGGACGGGTTTGGTCGCCTGGACGTTGAAGCGTGCCAGACGCAGCGCACAGCAGATGAGGTGAATGAAGGCCGCCCCCCACGCCAGCTTCTGAAACGCCGGAATGCCGGAAAAGCCCCAGGTGTAGAGCAGAACCGCCGGGGCAATGCCAAAACTGAGCACGTCGGCCAGGCTGTCGAGCTGGACGCCAAACTCACTCGTGGCGTGCATCAGGCGCGCAATGCGTCCGTCGAGAAAGTCGCACAGCACCGACCAGCCAATGCACAGCGCCGCGATGTCGAAGTGCCGGGTGGCCGTTTCCGGGTCGTTGAGCGCCACGTACTTGTAGCCCTTCAGGCTTTCGACCACGGCATAAAAGCCCATGTAGATGTTGATGCAGGTGATGAAGCTCGGCAGGACATACACGCCCTTGCGCAGGCGGCGGCGGGTGAGACGATGTCTGGCTTCAGCTTCACGGTTCATGGCGACAAGGCGTTGGCGCCGGCAAAGGCGTTGGCGCCGGCAAAGGCGTTGGCGCTAGTCCAGTGGGCGAATCCGTCCGATGATGGTAGCGCCGCCCTTGACCCGCTGCCCCTGGCGCACCTGGAGTTCGACTTCGGCCGGGACGATGAGATCAGTCCGTGAACTGAACTTGATGAGACCAATCCGCTCGCCACAGGCGACCTGATCGCCGACGCCTTTCCACAGAACGCACCGGCGGGCAATGAGTCCGGCGATTTGTTTGAGGGTGACGGTGATGTGCGTTCCTTCCAGCACGACGATGAACTGCTCGTTGATGAGCGCCGCATCTTCCCGCAGGGCGCTTTTGAACTGTCCGGGCCGGTGCAGGACATCCCGGATGATGCCGGCGATGGGCGCCCGGTTGATGTGCACGTCCAGCGGCGAGAGAAAAATGCTCACCAGCCACGGTGAAGCCGGGTCGCCGGGCGTCACCGGAGCCAGGCGGGTGATGCGCCCGTCGGCCGGCGAGACGACAATATCGCTGCCTGGCGGAATCTGGCGCTCCGGGTCACGAAAAAAGTAGGCCACGAAGGCGGCCACAAGGCCAACCACGGCTACGAGTCCCCACGCCGGCGTCCACCAGAGCGCCGCTAGGGCGAGCAGCACCGCGGCCAGACCGCACCAGAGCAGGTAGGGATAGGCTTCCTTGGCCATTGCTCAACGTTCGTTGCGGGTGGCGCGTGAAGGTGTGGCTTTGGCCGGCTCGAACTTCACGTTGTAGAACGCCTGGAGTCCGGGATAACTGGCGCTGGCCCCAAGCTGTTCCTCGATCCGCAGCAGACGGTTGTACTTCGCCAGGCGGTCGCTCCGGCTGGCCGAACCGGTTTTGATCTGTCCTGTGTTGAGCGCCACGGCGAGGTCGGCGATGAAGGCGTCTTCGGTTTCTCCCGACCGGTGCGAAATGATGGCCGTGTAGCCATGGTTTCGCGCCAGTTCGACGGTATCCATGGTTTCGGTCAGCGTGCCAATCTGGTTGACCTTGATGAGAATCGAGTTGCCGACGTGCTGCTCGATGCCTTTGCGCAGATACGTCACGTTCGTCACGAAAAGGTCATCACCTACCAGTTGTACCCGGTCGCCCAGGGCTTTCGTCAGCAACGCCCAGCCGGTCCAGTCGTTTTCGGCCAGCCCGTCTTCGATGGAGATGATGGGATATTTCCGTACCCAGTCAGCCCAGTATTCCACCATGGCTTCGGGGGTGTGCTTGGACTTGTCGGATTTTTTGAAGATGTAGTGGCCGCCCTCGAAAAATTCGCTGGGCGCGGGGTCAAGCGCCACGGCCACCTGTACGCCGGGTTTGTAGCCGGCCTGGGTGATGGCTTCGAGTACGAGTTCAATGGCTTCCTCGTTGGAACGGAGGTTGGGCGCAAAGCCGCCTTCGTCGCCGACGGCGGTGTTGTAGTTGCGTTTGCGGAGCACGCCCTTGAGGGTGTGGAAAATCTCGGCGCCCCAGCGGAGGGCTTCGGCGAAGGTTGCCGCGCCGCAGGGGGCAATCATGAACTCCTGGAAGTCCACGTTGTTGTCGGCGTGCGCGCCGCCGTTGAGGATGTTCATCAGCGGGACGGGGAGCGTCCGGGCGTGGGTGCCGCCAAGGTAGCGGTACAGTGGCAATCCGACGGCCTGGGCGGCAGCGCGGGCCGTGGCCAGCGACACAGCCAGCATGGCATTGGCGCCGAGCTTGCGTTTGTTGGGGGTGCCGTCGAGCGCGAGCAGGTCCCGGTCAAGTCCCTGCTGGTCGAGGGGGTCGCGGCCCACGAGGCGTTTGGCAATCGTGGTATTGACGTTGGTCACGGCCTTTTGAACGCCCTTGCCGAGGTAGCGGCGCTTATCGCCGTCGCGGAGTTCAAGGGCTTCGTTCTCGCCGGTTGAAGCCCCGGAGGGAACGGCGGCCGTTCCCACGAGTCCGTTGGAAAGCACGACATCGGCTTCGACGGTCGGATTGCCGCGTGAGTCAAGGATTTCGCGGGCGTGGATGCGTTCGATGGTGAGTCCCATGGGGGTGATGCCTCGTCAGTGTAAGGGAATGCGGAACGTCGTCGCTTGAAAA
>Ga0272446_1001678_pt1 | contig 31702 bp, 25 predicted proteins | sample YNPCB0061_FD_194587 | JGI IMG/M metagenome (GOLD analysis project Ga0272446, IMG submission 194587) | Hot spring microbial mat communities from Yellowstone National Park, WY, United States - YNP-CB-006-1 | ecosystem: Environmental > Aquatic > Thermal springs > Hot (42-90C) > Sediment | place...
CGCCAATTTTAGTGAAGCCATCCGCCTCGATCCTTATTTTGCTGGGGCTTACAACAATCGTGGGATTATTAAGTCTGAGTTAGGGGACTATCAAGGAGCGCTTGCTGACTACAACCAAGCTATCACCCTCGATCCTGATTGTGCTGAGGCTTACATCGGTCGTGGGATTTTGAAGAATAACTTAGGCGACACACAGGGAGGGCTTGCCGACTTCAATGAAGCCATCCGCCTCCAGCCCAGTGATTACCAATCCTACAACAATCGAGGAATTGTAAAGTATAACTCAGGAGACAAGCAGGGAGCGATCGCTGACTGCAACCAAGCCCTCCTCCTCCAACCTCATTTTGCTGGTGCTTACAACAATCGTGGGGTTGCCAAGGCTGGGTTAGGGGATATACAGGGAGCGATTTCTGATCTACAAGAAGCGGTAAGGATTTATCAAATGCAGGGAGACATAGAAAGGTATAACAATGCCCTAGATTCGCTCAGAGAGATTAGGAAGAAAAGCAAATAGGCATTACTGCGCTTCCGCTGTTAGCAGTTCATCTGCCGTCAAGGAAAGAGTTCCCAACTCAGGCGAAATTATTATATCTCCTCTATCCATTCCCAGATCGTAACTTGTGGGAACATTTGGTCAACTATCCAATACTCAGGAATTCCTCTGGCGGCATATTAGAGCGCTTGATTGCACTTGCTGAAGCCATTTGCATCAGTTCTGCTAATCCGTGCCATCATCAAATTGGAGAGACAGATATCCTCTCAGCGACCCGTAGCTTTGCCGATCGCGCTCTGGGGTTAGCCATGATTTCTGCCTCAGTTGGCACTATGGGTTTTTTGGTAATCACCTTGAGGCGGCTATCCTGACGAAAGCTCTGTTTGATCAAGCGATCTTCAAGGCTGTGGAAACTGATTACTAGGATGCGCCCTTCTGTGATCAGCCAGTCGGGGGCTTGGGTTAGCCATCGTTCAAGGGCAGTTAGTTCGCCATTGACAGCAATGCGCAATGCCTGAAAGGTGCGGGTAGCAGGGTGAATTGCTCCATGCCGATAGCTGTAGGGCACAGCATGATAGATCAAGTCAGCAAGGGCGGTGGTGGTCTTAATTGGACGATGCTTTACTATTTGGTGGGCAATGCGTCTGGACAGCCTTTCTTCGCCATACTGATATATGAGGTTAGCCAAATCTACCTCTTGCCAGTGGTTCACAATGTCGCTGGCGGTTAGTTCTTGGGTTTGATCCATCCGCATATCCAAACTTGCCTCATGGCGAAAACTAAAACCGCGATCGCTCTGGTCAATTTGATAGGAGCTAATCCCCAAGTCGGCGATGATGCCCGCAAATTTCATATTTTCTGGGGGGGTGAAGTTACTAAAATTGCCGTGCCATAATTCCAGTTGCGATGAGTAGGCATTTAGGCGATCGCTGGTGGCTTGCACAGCCGCTTGATCCCGATCTATGGCAATCAGGCGACAATTTGCCACATTTTGCAAAATTGCCAAGCTATGCCCCCCGCCCCCGCAAGTACAATCTAAGTATGTGCCTCCCGCCACTCTGGGCAAGTGTGCCATTAGCTCGGTCGTTAATACTGAAATGTGGTGATAAGTAGTCCTCATATTCCTTGTTATCCTAAACCACTTGCCAAACCCTTGCCGATTGCGCTATTGTATAGAACATTCTATCTAGTTGAAGTGAGACCCCTATGACTGAGACCGTAACCTCTCCCTGTCTGCGCCCTGTCAGCAAAGATGGCTTAATTGGTTTAGCCGAGAAAGCCAAAGCCAATCCCAATGTGATCGGCACACTTAAAGTAAAAACCGTGTGCGAGGGGCAATTCCGCAATCTGAACTATGTGAGAGACTTGCCCGCCCATGTAGTGGATGAACCACCTACTCTGTTGGGTCAAGACACTGCTCCCAACCCATCAGAAGCCGTACTTGCCGCCCTTGGCTCCTGCCTATCGGTGGGTATCCATGCCAACGCCATTATGCGGGGTATCAAACTCAGCAAGTTGGAACTGTACTTAGAAGGGGACATCAACATTACTGGTGTGTGGGGGATCGGCGACCTTTCCCAAAAACGCCTCGGCTTTAGCGACATTCGGGTCAAGGTGGATATTGAAGCTGAGGGCGTGTCCCGTGAGGAACTAGAAGACCTCGTGGCGCATTCCAACTACTGGTCTCCAGTTGCCAACACGATGCGCAACCCTGTGAATATGGAAGTTAGCCTTGCCTAGCTAAAATCTATGTCCCCAAAGTTTGCTTATGATAAACCTTTTAACTTTTGGGGACTTGCTAAAATGCGACCCTATGAAAACTGTAAATCTGCTATTTGCTGATTATGACTACCACCGCCGCCCCAGACCACAACCAAGTGAATTCCCTGTTGAGCGATCAGGCACTGCTGTCAAGCCTAAAAACGGCGATCGCCGAAAAGTTGCAACCTCATACGGAAGCGATTGATCGGCAGGGGGTTTATCCCGATCACTTTCTGCGGCACATTGGCGCATTGGGGGCATACGCTCAAGCCGTTGATCGGCAATGTGGGGGTATGGGCAGAGGCATACTTGGGGCTCTGCGCTCCATCGAGATAGTCTCTCAAGAATGCGGTAGCAGTGGTTTTATGACATGGTGTCATAATGCCTGTGCGTGGTACATTCACAATTCTGATAACAGCTATCTACATAGCCAAGTTTTACCCAAAGTGGCACGGGGGGAATATCTGGCAGGGACGGGCTTATCCAACCCCATGAAGCATTTTGCAGGGATCGAAAAAATCAACATCATTGCCCAGCCCTGTGCAGGTGGCTATGTGCTGAATGGGATGCTCCCTTGGGTGTCTAATATCGGCGAGGGGCATTATTTTGCGATCGCCGCTAGGGTGGCAAATACCGATGATTATCTCATGGCGATCGTCTGCGGTGGTCAGCAGGGGGTAATTCTGCGTCAAGATGCCCATTTCATCGCCCTTGAAGGCACTAATACTTTTAAGTGCATTTTCCGTGATGCTTTTGTCTCCGATGACTGGATTTTGGCTGTACCCTGCCGCGAGTATGTGGAATACATCAAGCCTGGATTTATCCTTACCCAAGTAGGGATGGGCTTGGGGATCACCGCCAGTTGCATTGAGCTGATCGAGCGAGAAAACAAGCGCAAATCCCATGTCAACTGTTACCTAGATGATCAGGCAGAAGACTTAAGACAGGAGTTGGAAGCTCTGCGCCTCAAGTCTTATCAACTTGCTGAGGTAATCGGTTGCGGGCGGCAGATATTTGATCAAACAATCCTGCGGGGTGTGCTGGAGTGCCGTATCAAAGCCTCAGAACTGGCTCTGCGCTCTGCTCAGTCTGCTATGCTCCATGCTGGGGCGATTGCTTATCTCGAAAACAGCCCGCACCAACGCAAACTTAGGGAAGCCTACTTTGTGGCGATAGTTACCCCCGCCCTCAAACACCTGCGCAAAGTTCTGGCGCAGATGAACGGAAATTAGTTTAAGAGCTGATTTCTTGGAACTCAATTCCTATGCTGGGTAATCAATCTACAGCAGTTGCCTTATGGTTTGTGACTCCCCTCGCCCAAAGGGAGAGGGGCTGGGGGTGAGGGTAAATGCTCATCTTCAGAGACTTCCATGAAACCCCAGTCTGCCAACGGAAAGGTTATTCATGCCCTGTTTGTCTCAAAATTTCTTGAGCAATCAAAGTAACAAGAGCAATTAATGTCAGCAAAGTAGCGCAGGCAAAGGCGGCGGTGGATTGATATTCAGCATAAGCCCGTTCAATGTGCAATGTGAGGGTGTTGGTTTGAGAGATGATTTTGCCAGAGACTACCGATACCGCTCCAAACTCGCCCAATCCTCTAGCAGTGCATAGAATAATGCCATAGAGCAATGCCCACCTGATATTTGGTAGCGTAATCCGCCAAAAAATCTGCCAACTATTTGCGCCAAGAGTGCGGGCAACTTCTTCTTCTTCCTGCCCGATCGCTTGGAGAGCTGGTAGCACTTCTTTAGTAACAAAAGGTAGGGTGACAAAGGTAATAGCTAGGACAATACCGGGCAGATCAAAAATTACTTTGATCCCAGCATTAGCTAACCATTGACCAAAAATTCCCAGCGTGTGGCTGTAGAGCAAAACCAGCATTAAACCCGCAATAATTGGGGAAATAGCCAATGGCAAATCGAGGATGTTGACTAATAGTTCTTTGCCCCAAAAATTTTGTCTAGCAATCACCCATGCAATGAGAATACCAAACACAGTATTTAGCGGGACGGCAATACCTACAGCCATTAAGGTTAGTTTAATTGCGTGCAGTGCTTCGGGGGTGCTAATTCCAGACCAGTAACCAGAAAGTCCCTCCGCAAATGCTTGATAGAAAATGTTTAGCAGTGGGGTAACTACAATTATGCCAAGATACAAAAGACCAATGGCGATTAGGCTATATTTGATCAAAAAAGATTGGGATTTGAGCATTAGGCAATTTGAGCGCGGTCAATCACATTATTTTGCATATCTCTAGCTTCCCACACAATGCGATCGCCATAGACACTGAATAATACAAAACTATGCACAGACTGGAAAAAGCTGGACTGTGGCAATCTTTGTTTCAGAGGATAGAGCGGTGCGCCACCCCCACCATGTACGAGGTAGGTAGTGCCATTGATGTTGCTAAATCGTTCGTAGTTGTGATCGTGTCCGCACAGATATAAGTGCACCGCAAATTCACGAAAGATGGGGCTAATATACCTAATAAAATCTGCATTACTGCCGTGCTGACCAGAGGAATAGAAGGGGTGATGTCCAAACACTATTTTCCATTTTGCTTGGCTCATTTGCAGGCTTTTGTAGAGCCATGGCAGTTGCGATCGCCAGTCGGCATTGTAGTTAGTATCTAGGGCAAAAAAATCTACATTTCCTTGCGAGAAATAATAGTAGCGGCTGGGGAGATAGAAGAGTGGGTTTTGCTTGCTATAGGCGATTTGGGGTGTGCCATTGGCTGTGCGAATATCGTGGTTACCTAGTACCGCATAGAAGGGAATTTGTCTATCTAAAAAGAAGCGGTAGGGTTGTTCAAATACTTGCCCCATGCGCTCCACTTCGCCATTGGGATAGATGTTGTCGCCTGCCAGCAAAACAAACTGAAAGGGGGACTGTCGATATGCTTGTTCCATTGCCAGAGCCACTGCATACTGCTCAGTGCCACCCCACCCTGTATCAGCGATCGCCGCAAACCGTAAAATAGGCTCTGTTCTTACCTGTGAAGCATGGGCGCAACCACCACCAACTAAGGCAGTAGTCAGACCTACCAGACTAGCAAGGAGCGATCGCCGTTTCAAGCTATTCCTTCAACCCCGCTGATTCAAGACAGGCTTCAATCACGCCACTCTCAGTGAGTTCCTGAATTACCTTAGAGGCATTGCGATTAGACTCCTCATAGGAATACTTGGCTTCAGCTTTGTCAATTACGCAGTTGCAATAGCTACTCACTTTACTTGCCTCAGCAGTTTTGCCGCTGGCTTTGAGAGAGTCATTGGCACTGGCTATACAAGAGTCAACTTCAGTCTTTTTCTGCTCTGCTGTCCAAGCGTTGGGATTTTCTGGTTTATCTTCGTCATCTTCTCTCTCTTTTGGAGTTTCGGAAACTTTTGCTGGTTCTGTTTTGGCTTCAGTTGGAGTTGTGTTATTGGAAGGAGCGGGCTGAGTAACTACACAGGCGCTCATAACAGCAGTCAGGCTGAACAGGGAAATGAGTTTTAGGAAATTGTTTGACAAGTTCATGATGATTTAGCGAGAAAATTATAGATTATCCAGTTTTGCGTTTTTTTTCAAGAGTTTAGTTAACCCATAACAGTTGCCTACTTGATTAAGACAAATATCCCATCCCCTGTGGGAGAAAGACTTAGTCCATGCAAAGCCTGTTATGTGGACATTATCTGCTTGGCGGCAGTTTCCCCTGTTTCGCAAGCGCCTTCCATATAGCCTTGAGCTTCCAGCGAGCAACATTCCCCCGCAAAGAAGATATTTTGCCAAGGTTCTGCTTCTACACCATGAAACTGGCTGTATTGCCCGACTAAATAACAGGAGTAGGAGCCTTGAAATAGGGACTGCTTCACCCAATTCATCAGTAAGGCTTTTTCATAAACCGTATTTATTCTGGGGAAAACCTGATTAAAACTAGCAATGAATTGTTTGGCTTCTAATTCTGCTTGATCGGATATTTTTAGGCACTTATCCCCACCCAAGTAGTTAGTAATTAACCCAGATCGATCGGCAAGATATTTACCTGTCTCCCATGTGTTTTGCCAACCCAGATCGGTAAATACTGCACCGTTGGATTTGTATTTGGTGCGCCACAGGCGATCGCTGTAACTGGTAATTAACTTAGCATTTCTGCCATAGCCCAATTCACGGATTGCCTGCCGTTTGGCGGGGGGAAAATCTAATTGCAGATCAAGGTTACGCAAAATGTTAAAGGGAATGGTGAGTAGTATTTTGGCATAGGTTTCCTCCTTACTGGCACTACCCTGCCGCATACTCACGCGGTATCTGCCGTCGCTGGTGGGTTTGATAGATTCTAAAGCTGTGCCTGTAACGATCTGATTTTGCAGTTTTTCTGCTAGTTTTTTAGGTAATTGATCGTTACCACCCTCGATGGTATAGCGTTCATCACTCTCACCATAAAGCGTTAGTTCTTTATCATCGGTAGCAATTAAGAATAGTAAATTTAGTGCCGATTGTTCACTGGCTTCCCTGCCATATTCACCCACATAGGCGATCTCAATTAGTTGCCGTAAAGTAGAGTTGGGACAGTATTTTTTGAGGTATTGCTGAATGGAGGTCTGATCGATTTGTTTGACTAGATTGTTAGCATTTTTATAGTTAAAATCACCCATATTCTCAACATCTTTAGAGATGCGGGCTACTAAAGGCTTCAGACCCGAAACAATGTCCTTAAATTCTAGCTTGCGCCCTTGAAAGAACCAAATTTCTGTGGTTAAGCCTTGATCCCCAGTAGTTAAATCGATCAGGTTTAAGCCCATTTCTTGGGCAAGTTTTTGGATATTTTGATGCCCTGTGTCGATAAATTCCCCACCCAGTTCGGTAGTGATATTAGTGCCGAGAGCTTGCGGTTTAGAAAACATTCTGCCACCGATGCGATCGCTGGCTTCGATAATTTTCAGCGGTACATTCTTTTGCCAGAGGCGATAGCCTGCGGTCAGCCCTGCTAGACCTGCGCCAACAATCAGCACCGTATCGGGGTTGGCGGGAACTTTGCTGTCAGGACTCGAGCAACTGTGCAGTAGGCTGGCTGTGGTCAATCCCGCTGTGAACAATCCCGCCCGCAGTAACTGTCGCCGTGAGATCACTTCCTCAATTTCTAGGTTGAGTTGGCGGGCTTGCTGAATGGTACGACAGGCACGCCTTAGGGTTCTAAATAGCTCAGACCTTGCCATAGTGCGACCTCAGTTGGGGGCGATGGGTTTGAGGGTAAATAGCATTTCCAAGCGGGCAATGCGATCGCTCAGGGCAGTACTGGTAACAGCTATGCCCTCTATGGTATCTAACACGCTACGCACATCACCATAGGTATTATTGGCTTTGACTTCGGCGGGCAAAAACCGCTCCATAATGCCCAGCGCCGTGGTCATGTGCAGATAGAAATAGCCGCCATTAGTTCCAGCCAGTTTGGTGGTGAGCAGACGAAAGTTAGCACTATCAGGCAGGGGGCGACTGGGGCTAGGAAAGAATTGCTGATGCAGTTCGCCCATTGTCCAGATCACAAAGCCTTGATTGGTGACCGAGCGGGAGGCGATCACTGTGGAGCCAACCTGCCAAACCACCGCCTCTGGGGAACTGTTGACCTCTAACCCTGCTGGGAATAAGCCGCCTTTTGCCTCAGCTACTTTGCTGTCCAGTTTTTTTAGGGCGGCACTGCTTTGCTGGGGATCGCTGGTCTGCAATAGCACTGCCAGCCCAAAGCCCGTATTGGCAAGAATGCCCTGATTAGCAGTAACAAGGGCGATCGCAAATTCTCCAGTCAACCAAGGTAGTAGTTCTTTTTCGAGGTCTAGCCCAGTATGGTCGGCGATGGTCTTTTTCACCTGTTCCAAAACTGCTTCAGCATTTTTATTGCCTTTGACCTGAGTAGCGATCGCCTGCCACGATTTCGCCAGATTGTGCCCCGACACTACCAAAAAGGCGGAGTCAGGCAGAAGCGCCAGTACCCGATTAGGGCTGGGGACAATATTATCTTCAGCGGATTGCAGGTGGGTGTCCAGTTCCAAGCGCAATCCCTCTTTTTGTAAACCAAGGCTGGCGGTAACCGCCGCAATTTTTTGACTGGAGGCTTGGGGATCACTGCTCACCAATTGCAGTGCCACTGAACCGTCGAGGTATGCCTGCACTAGCGGTTCCGCAATTTCTGACGGTTGGGCGATCGCCGTGCGGAAGGCAGAGGTTTGCGCAAGGGACAGTTGGCTATTGCGGTAGGTATTGAATACCATCTGCATCACTTCAGCATTGGTGGCGATAGCAATGTATTTCCCGTCAATGCTAGCGGTAACAATATTGGTGCTGGCATCAGCACTGGGGGACTGCCAATACTTAAACCCCTCGTATTCTTTTTCGCTGAAATTTGCCCCCTGAATCGTCAGGGCATCACGGTACTTGCTCAAAAACAAATCAGATTTCGCCTTGTCCTTGGTTTTGGCAATAATCAAAGTGGCGGGGAGGCTCTGCCCTGTGGGGACAAGCGCTGTCAAGATGCGATCGCCCAGCCACGGTTGCACATCTTGAGCAAAATCCATCCTGCCCTGCTTGAGCAATAAACTCAGCGGAGATTGGGCGATACCCTGAGCAATCACCCTCCGCGAGGCGGGCGTACCAAACTGTCCCAACTTCTGCCACTCCGCCTCGTCGGTATTAAAAGCTAAAACTACCTGTGCTTCTCTAGGCAGAATTTGGGCGATCGCCGCAAACCCGCCTGCTTCTTGGGTAGTACGCCGCCACAATACAAAGCCAGCCACCCCCACCGCCAACCCCGTAGCGATCACAGCACCGATCACCAAACCAAATTCTGGGCGAGATTTAGGTTTAGACCTAGCTCTAATGGGCGCTTTACGCGGGTCAGGACGAGAATAGCGAGACTGGGACATGAGGCAAACACTGCACTAGCTACGGTTAGCTTCTGCATTATTGCACAGTCCCTAGCTAGGGGGATACCAAAACATACCCTTGATCCCCTCTGGATCAGCCACAAAACCCATCTGTTCATAAAAAGTAACAACATGACCATCAGCAAATAGGCTGATGTTGCTGATATCGGCACGGCGCAATTCTTTGATTAACTCCTGCATCAAAGTTTTACCCAAGCCTTTGCCTTGGAACTTGGGGTGAATCACCACATCCCAGATGGTAGCATTGAAAGCATGATCAGAAGTCGCCCGCGCAAAACCAATTAGCTTGCGAAAGTTGCCCTGACACTGCCACAGCGTAATGACTACAAAACTGTTGAGCAAGGCAATACGCACTTTACGCACGGGGCGGCGTGCCCAGCCCACCGCATCACAAAGTTCCTCCAGTTCATAGGGATCAATATCTTTGCTGGTACCTAAAAAAATACTGCTGTCTTGATGGGGAATTTTACGCAATTTATACTTCTGGGCAATTTCTGCGGTAGATGTGGGACGAAATATACTATTCCAAAAACTCATTAGGGACTCAAGATGCGGCGTTTGGCACACTCAAATTTTAGCGGAAGCGATCGCCAACTGGGGAGGCAGATAGCTCTATGACTACTGGTCTCAAGTCATCCACCATTGAACTGCTCAAGCGGTTTAACACCAGTTTTCCTAAATTTTACGAACAGTTTGTCACTAGTGAGGTACAACTGCAAAACCTTAAACTTGCTTACCAACTATACCAAAAGCAAGAGGCAGTGATCGAGATTCGCCCAGAAGGCGACAAAAGTGCCTTCTATTTTGCCTACCGCAATCAGTCTTTTTTATTAAACGATATTTTTGGTGTGCTTGCCGCCTATGGACTGACCGTGCACAATCTCAACCTCTACGGACAGATTCATACGCCAATGTTGGTATTTTGCAAAATCATGATTTCTCGGGGTAGCAAGCCCCTATCCGACAAACTGAGCGAGAATGTGAGCAAAGCAATTAAGGAAACCCTGTCTGGTCGCTTTGATGTCGAGGAAATGCTGGCGGTGGAGTTTAACTTAAATTCTCCATTAGTGAAAGTAGAAACTAATTTCTATGTAGATCGAGTGGTACAATTGCCCACCATTTTGATTGAAGCCAACAGCGAGCCTGCTTTGTTCTATAAAGTAATGAATGCAGTGTGGCAAGAAGATTTGCTGATTGTCAGTGCCAATTTATTAGTCTGGCGAGGACGCACTAGGTTAATTCTCTACTTGCTGGGTCCCAATGAAAGCGTCATTCCAGAGTATTTAGGCAAAAAAATTGCTGACAGTATCAAACAGCGATTATCGGGCGACTAAGCTAATGCGCCGCCAATCTTCTAGTCTTGCCCAATCTGCCCAAAATCTTGTCAGAAGTAATGCTTGTGCTACAATAGCAAAGCAAATTTAGTGGGGGAGAGAAGTTCTCGTTAGCACCCCAAAGGGTAGATTATGGCAAAGAAAGTATCAAAACGCTTGCAATTAGCGCAGGCAAAGGTAGAAAAAAGAGCATACCCGCCCCTAGAGGCAATGCAATTATTGAAGGAGACGGCAACGGCAAAATTCCCTGAATCGGCGGAAGCTCATGTGCGGTTGGGAATCGATCCTAAGTATGCCGACCAACAACTGCGGACTACTGTAGCTCTGCCCAAAGGAACTGGTCAGGAGGTGCGGGTAGCGGTGATTGCCCGTGGTGAAAAGGTGGCAGAGGCACTGAATGCAGGAGCCGATATAGCGGGGACTGAAGACCTGATTGACGAGATCAGCAAGGGGCGCATGGACTTTGACAAGCTGATCGCTACCCCTGATGTAATGCCAATGGTGGCAAAGCTGGGGAAATTGCTGGGTCCTAGAGGTTTAATGCCCAACCCCAAGGGTGGTACGGTTACCTTTGACTTGGCGGCGGCGATTCGGGAGTTCAAGGGCGGTAAGCTAGAGTTTAGGGCGGATAAAGCAGGGATAGTGCATATTTTATTCGGCAAGACTACTTTTAGCGCTGAAGACTTGCTCACTAACCTCAAGGCACTGCAAGAAACCATTGAACGCAACAAACCTTCTGGGGCAAAGGGCAAATACTGGCGATCGCTCTTTGTGTCAGCCACTATGGGTCCTGCGATCGAGGTAGACATTAACGCCCTGCGTGACCTCAAGTTAGGCGAGGCGGCATGAAACAGCTAACCGTCCTGTTATGGCTGTGGGCAGTAACCACCAGATGGGGGGTAGAGCGCACAGTTTATGAATTTTATCAGCCTAGCGGCGATCGCCTGCCCCGTCCTATGGTGATCAGAACCCTCAGGGCGGTTTCTGGAGATGTGCCGAACAGCAAAAATGTCGATCTTGCCTACCCTTTCATTGACTCTGGCAGAGCTAGCCTCCAAGCATCAGTCCCGTTTTGCTCTTAGGAACCAAAACTTCATGAAACACACCCTTACTGTAGTTGTAGAGGACGAAGCGGGAGTCCTCACCAGAATTGCCAGCCTTTTTGCGCGCCGCGGCTTTAATATCGAAAGCTTAGCGGTGGGAAGTTCTGAGCAAACAGGCTATTCCCGCATCACTATGGTTGTGCCGGGGGATGATCGGGTAATTGAGCAAATTACCAAGCAGTTAAACAAGCTGATCAATGTGATCACGGTGAGGGATTTGACGGAAATTCCTTGTGTGGAGCGGGAGTTGATGTTGGTTAAGGTGAACGCTACCGCTGGCAACCGCTCTGAAATAATCGAGATCGTCCAAATTTTTCGGGCGCGCATAGTTGATGTTTCTGATGACTCTCTGATTGTGGAGGTGGTAGGCGATCCAGGCAAGATGGTGGCGATCCTGAAAATGCTCAACAAATTCGGTATTAGGGAAATTGCACGGACAGGGAAAATCTCCCTCACCCGTGAATCGGGGGTGAATACCGAATACTTGAAAATGGCGATGTAGATGTCTGTTTCAGGTTGATAGAGAGTGCCAGATTGATCATCATTGGACTGCTGACTGAAAACTGTAGGGTAGGAATTGTATCTCTGAGCTAATTTTTCTCACTCGGAATAAAATCTCATGAGTTCGCTATTGAACGGATTATTGCTATAATTGGCTTGCCTTTTTGTAAAAATATGCAGGATCAGCGCAAACATGATTCTGCGATCGCTAATGTCTCTCTGTTTTTTTACCTCAACGCAGGGGTACAAAAGACTAGTGATCGTGGTAAGGAGCTAAATTAGCCTGATATTACCGCAGTTGCCCCATCCAAGCGAAAATAGCCAAAGGAAACCTAGCTTATGTCCCTAACATTAGTAGATGAACAGTATCCTACCTATATCCTCAGTGATGGGCTGACAGGTAACTATCTAAAATTAGTACCAAGTCGTGGGGGAATTGTTACCAGTTGGGTAGTGACAGGAAAAGAGCAGTTCTATATGGATCAGGAGCGTTTTGCCGATCCTAAGTTGAGTATTCGTGGCGGCAACCCCATTCTATTTCCGATCTGCGGCAATCTGCCAGATAATACTTATACTTACGATGGCAAGAACTATCACCTAAAACAACATGGCTTCGCTCGAGATGCGGCATGGCAAGTTATCGGCAGTAGCGAGAACTCGGTAACTATTGAACTGACCTCTAGCGATCACACCTTGAACAGCTATCCCTTTGCTTTTCAAGTACAAATCACCTATACCCTTGTCCAAAATAGATTAGAAATCCTACAAAACATCACCAATCATTCGCAGGAGATCATGCCTTTTGCGATAGGATTTCACCCCTACTTTTTAGTAAGAAATAAAAGTAGTGTTAGCTTAGATATTCCTGCAAAAACTATGTGGAATAATGTCAGGCAAGTTGAGGAAGATTACACTGGCTCGTTTGACTTTGATCAGCCAGAAATTGATAATGCCCTCATGCTAAATGATTATGCTAATTGTGTAGTTATGCAATCAGATCAGGGTAAGCTAACTGTTAGTTTCGATCCGCAGTATAGAGTGTTTGTAGTTTGGGCGATTCGGGGTAAGGACTACATCTGTCTTGAGCCATGGACAGCGGGGCGTAATGCCATGAATACGGGGATTAACCTTCTGCGTTTAGCACCGCAAACCAGTCAATCACTCAGGGTGGCTTATATGTCTGAGGCTTTAGCAGGTAGTTGAAAGTTTTTTCTTGGATTGTTAACTAGCTTGGCGATCGCCAAAAGCACCTAAAATACAGGTTACACCAGCCCAGTAGATATGGCATTATGTAGATTGGCAACCAAGACTTAGTCTCTAATCCATTTGTCGCCATACTTCAGAAAAGTTATGCCCGTATCCACCCTAGAGAAACTTATTGCTGTCATCAATAGAATTTTGCTGATCGATGTTTTCCTTGTCGCCTTCTTTTTCCTGTGGTTTATCACCGCCTTGGTGGCAGAAAGTCTGCATTGGCATCTAGGTTGGCAGGTGTGGCAAAGTCTGTGGCAGTCTGTAATTCAACCTGCCATTGGTCTGCTGATGTTGGGAGCGATCGCCACTGGAGTTATCAATAGATTCCGCAAGCCATCCAAGTAACTGCTAAGTGAAAATTGCGCCGCCCTGTAATCGTTGATAATGCCGCTGAAATTCCGCTTTTAGTTTGGGAAAAGCATTCAGAGTGGCATCTTTGTTAATAATCCGCTCAGCGGCTTGGCGGGCATTGACCAATACTTCCTGCTTGGCTATGGGATCAGCGATCAAATCTTCCACTACGATCCCTGTGTGTCCCGACTGCTCAGTACCTTCATCTTTCCCTCTGCCTCGCATTTCCATATCCCGCTCAGCGATATAAAAGCCATCTTGGGACTGTTCCAAAATTTGCAGACGAGCGATCGCCGTTTCCGAGGTACTGCCACAGATCAGCAGACAATAGGACTGCGCTGAACCCCTGCCCACCCGCCCCCGCAGTTGGTGCAGTTGAGCTAGACCAAAGCGTTCCGCATTTTCAATCAATATCACCGAGGCATTGGGCACATCCACCCCCACTTCCACTACCGTAGTTGCCACGAGAATTTGCGTTTTATTTTGCCGAAATTGGGCGATCGCTTCATCCTTTTCACTGGAAGTCATTTGACCATGTAATAACCCAATCTGGAAATGTGGGAATACCGTAGTTTGCAGGTGTTCCTTCTGTTGGATTGCTGACCTGACATCTTCCATCTTTTCTGATTCATCAATCAACGGAAAGACAATATATGCCTGTCTGCCAAGTACCACTTCCCGTTTGATCAATTCATAGGCTTGGGAACGCTGGCTAGGGCGCAGTGCAGTGGTCTTAATTGGTTTGCGGTTGGGGGGCAATTCATCAATCACACTGACATCAATTTCCGACTGGGTGAGATACAGCGTGCGGGGAATTGGTGTGGCAGTCATGATCAGCACATGGGGATCGTTCCCTTTCTGCAAAAGTTGCGATCGCTGTTCCGTACCGAAGCGATGCTGTTCATCAATTACCACCAGACCCAAGCGATGGAAGTTCACTCCCTCTTGAATTAGGGCATGGGTGCCAATCACCAAGGGCAAAGCTCCTGTTTCCAGTTGTTCCAAAATCTCCCGCCGTTTGCTAGTCTTAGTAGAACCTGTCAGTAATTCCACTGGCAAGTTCAATTGAATGAACCAGTCGACAATTTTGCGATAGTGCTGTTCTGCCAAAATTTCCGTAGGAGCCATCAGCGCCGTTTGGCAGTTCGTTTCGATCGCCGAGAGAATGGCATACACCGCCACAATGGTTTTCCCAGAACCCACATCCCCCTGCACAAGGCGATTCATGGGTGTAGTTTTTTGCAGATCACTGCGAATTTCTTGGATCACTCTTTTTTGGGCATTAGTGAGGGCAAAGGGCAGTAATTGATCCATCCGTTCAATGAGCTGACTGTGGGGCACAAAACTCTGGGTTTGTCTCTGCTGACGGCGATAGAGAAATACCAGACGGCGATAGAAGTATTTGTCAAAAGTAAGACGCAGGGCGGACTTTTGCAGGTTTTCCTGACTGCTGGGGTAGTGGATTTCCCGCAGTGCTGTACCTAAATCCATCAAGTCATAATCCTCTTTCAATCTATCAAGAATGGCATCTACCACCTTGTGAGCGTAGGGCAGACAGTGAATCACCGCTTGACGGATCAGTTCAGGTGTCACTCCTTCCGTCAATGGATAGACAGGAATAATTCGGCCAATGCGATCGCTGGTGATGGTATCCTGCGAGTGATCCAGCACTTCCAATTCAAAACCTTCCATGGTCAAGCCATACTTCCCTGCCTTGACCGTGCCTGCCACCGCCACCGTCGCCGCTTCGGGATAAAGCCGCTTCTGTTGCTCCTGCCAACCCCGACTGTTGTAGCGTTTGCCCATCCAAAAGCGATTTAATTTTATCTTTCCCGTACTGTCCTGCACGAGAATTTCCATAATGCACAGGTTAGGATTTTTGGGGCTAGTGAAGCAATTGAACTTTCTAATCGTACCGATGATTGTGGCGGTATCTCCCGCCTGTAGCGCTCTGATAGGAATTTGTCTGGCATAGTCCACATGACCTTTGGGATAGTAGGTCAGCAGGTCATAGACTGAATATAAATCCAGCCTTTTCAGCTTTTGAGCGGTTTTCTCTCCTATCTTCGGCACATTCGCTAGAGGTGTATCCAGACTAATCCCCCCTTGCTTGGCAGAAATCAGGGGTTCAGTTTTGGGAACTTTCTCTTGCACCACTGCAGAGGTAGGCTGTTCCTTGGTTTGCAATTCATGGAGAAAGCGGCGGGTTTGCGTAATCAACTGCTGACGCTGACTGAGGCTGAGTTGGGCATAATGGCTGTACTGGCTGGCTAGTTGTTCTGCCCGCTGGCGATCGCTTTGTTCCATTCTCTCTGCTAGCTGTAAAGCCAGTTCTCTACTGAGTTGCTCCTGCACAAAATCGGCAAACAGATATTGCTTGCCCTGCAAGTTGGAAAAACCCCGTGCTTCCTCGATACTGAGGGACTGCTGTAGGCGATAGATTACCTCCATGCCCTCTATCTTATCGTGCAGGAGGAACTAGACAAGGCAATCTGTCAACTGCTTCTGCAATTCACTGTTGTTGAGGTTTCTGCCAATGAGTACCAGTTGGTTCAGTTTGGGTAAATCACGCTCATCAGTCTTCAATTCATAGCGCTTGCCGCTGAGTTGAAAGATATAACGGGGCGCAATGCCCGCAAAGTGCAATAATCCCTTCGCCCGAAATACATCCGTAGGCAATTGTTTGTCTAAGAAGAATTGGAATTTATCCAAGTTAAAGGGGCGATCGCTCTGGAAAGATACAGCAATAAAACCATCATTGGCGAGGTGATCGGCATGATGATGTTCCTGAACATGATCGTGATCATGATTGTGGTGATGATGGCTATGCTCAGGGGCAGACTGCGCCAATAATTCCGATTGGTCTATGTTTACATCCAATATCAGCGGCAGGGGCACTTTGCCAAATTGCGATCGCAAAATGCGCGCCTTGGGCTTCACCTTATTGATGAACTGTTCCAAATCCTGCAATTTCCCTTCATCCACTAAATCAGTCTTGTTGAGGATAATAATATCCCCATAGGCAATCTGCTGAAAAGCCGCTTCACTGTCAAAATGATCTTCTGCAAACAGCTCTGCATCTACTACAGTGAGGATGGAGTCAAGGCGTGTTAAATGCTTTAGTTCCGTTCCCAAAAAAGTTAGAGCGATGGGCAGGGGATCAGCCACTCCCGTAGTTTCTAGGATCATATAATCAATGCGATCGCTCCTTTCCAGGACATTATAGACCGCATCCACTAGGCTGTCATTGATGGTGCAACAAATGCAACCATTGCTGAGTTCTACCATGTCCTCCTCGACCGCCACTAACAGTTGACTGTCGATGTTTATATCGCCAAATTCATTCACCAACACCGCTACCTTAAGATTCTGCTGATTTTGCAGAATGTGGTTTAGGAGAGTAGTTTTGCCACTTCCCAAGAAACCCGTAATAATCGTTACAGGCATTCCCCGCTTTGGAATATCAATAGCAGTCATAGCTGGAGTAAGTCAGTTTACAAGCTAATAGATTATAGCACTCTGCAAAAAGCAAGCGGGAAGTCGCCCTCCCGCTCACCCGCAGACAGCAGATCACCTGTCTAGCCCACAATCCACTCTGGCACAGCCTCTTCCTTAGTATTGGTGCGGCGTTCCAAAGTTTGCCGTTCAAAGCGCATATGGATTGCCCGATTCTGCTCGCCATCGGCGGCTACCGCCAAAATTGGGTAGTCAATCACTCCATCTTGGAAGGACATGTGATGACGGAAAGTGCCATCGGCATTGAGCTTGATGGGACGACCCGCAATGGTGACCGTGGCATCAGGCTCCGTTGCCCCATAGACAATCAACTCCGCATCTGCTACCAACCAGAACTGGCGAGGACGAATGGGAGCGGCTGAAGCCGAGAACATCCCCACCCCCGAAGCGGTGAACATACCAATACCAGAGAAGTTCACCCCAGAAATTCCCGACATGGTCAAGGAACCAGGCACCATGCCCACCCCAGAGGGGAAAATGAAGGAACTAATAGACTCTGTAGGGACTGCCGCCATCTGCATAGAGCCAAACACCGAACCCGCAATGCGCTGACTTTCGGCGGCACGGGCGGCATTGAAGATTTCATCATACTCCGCAGTGCTGGACTGCTCCAAAGCGAGCTTGCGTTCGGGCGGCACTAGCTCAGCAAACTTCATGCCCTTGAGGCTTTGTTCCCATGGCACAGTAATAAAGTGGTCTTCCACCCACTCCGAAGGATACATGGGCGGGATGTGCACAGCCGCAGAACGGCACAGCATCAACCAGCGCCCGTCGGCACAGCGATAGCCAATTTCCACCACATAACTGCGATCGCTCACAGGAATTGGCAACCACCACTCCCGCGCAAATTCATCACAGTTATACTCCTGCACTATGTGGGGAGAGTTGGGATCATAAAGACGCAGGGCGAGGGTCTGACCGCCTTGCTGACGCAGACTCTCCTTGTGATCGTTAGGAATATCCCAGTAAGCATAAGCCCACTGCGGATCGCGGGGCATCAAAACAATGCGGCTCACACCATAGCCTTGGGGCAGTTCAGTGCCCGTATCTACTTTGGTTAGGGATTGGCTTCCCACATTAAACTTCGTTGCTTCTACCACTTCTCTTGTCTCCACAATAGTTTCCGGTCTAACTGGACTGCCTTCTGATTGGGACAGTTGGGCAGTTTTGATAGCAGTAATTAACTGCTCTTTGCGCATTCGGCTGTAGCGGGAAATCTCCAACTCAGCCGCAACCTTACGCAGTTGGCGCAATGTCATCTCCTCCAGAGGAGGACGCTGTTTAGCCATTGGGCTTTACCTCCCTTAATTTGGATCAATCCCATCAGGTGGGATCACTGCAAAGCAAAGCATTAATCGTTATGTTAAGTATTCTGACTTAACTCCCTATCTGGGATCAACACTGACTCAGCCCAAGTTCGCAGATATTTTGGAGACCGCAACTGCGGAATTATCCCAGAAAAGATTTATATAATCAGCATTACAGGGTTTTGATATATCGGGATCAATCTGTCAAGAAATCATGACATTATGATCCCAAGTTAACCCTAAGAGCGATCGCCGCAAATTGCTCAACAAAATGTTGCCAATTGGCACCGCCTGATGTAGAGTTAATGTACTGTAAATACACCAACTTTTAGTGGATTCCATTTATGTTCAGACTACGGCTCCAGTGGTGGCACAGCCTATTGGGAATAGTGGCATTTTTGGGGGTAATTAGTGCCAATTTATTGCTTCCCAGCATCACCCAACCCCAGCCTAGCCCAGTGGAACTTACTTTGGTGGGCTATGCGGTGGCGCGTCCTGTATTTGCCCGCATTATCCCCGAGTTCCAAAAGGAGTGGCAAGCCAAAACGGGGCAGAGAGTAATTTTCAAGGAATCCTATGGACCGTCAGCGGCGCAGACCCGTGCCATTCTTGCTGGTTTAGAGGCGGATATTCTGGCGCAAAATATGCAGACTTTTATTACTCCCCTAGTAGAGCGCAATCTGGTGCGTCCTGACTGGCAAAGGCGACTGCCCAATAATGCTGTGCCTGCCCATACTTTTATGGCACTGGTTACCCGTCCCAATAACCCTAAAAACATTCGTGATTGGCAGGACTTGACCCGTGAGGGTGTGGGCATTGTGTCCATCAATCCCAAAACTTCGGGGAATGCTCGTTGGGGACTATTGGCGGGCTATGGAGCTATTCTCAAAAGCCAAGGCAGGGAGAAAGCAAGAGAATATGTGATGGCTATGGTGAAGAACATCGTTCGCTTGGTCAATAGTGGGCGAGAGGCGACTGATGCCTTCATCAAAAATCGCATTGGCGATGTGATGATCAACTTTGAGAATGAAATTATTTTCACCAATGAAGCCATTCCGCGAGATTTTCCTTATACTGTTCCCAGTGCTAACATTCAGGTGGACTTCCCCGTAACGGTGATAGACAGTGTGGTGGATCGCAAGGGGACGCGCCGTGTAGCGGAAGAGTTCACCAAATTTCTCTTCACTGCCAAAGCGCAGGAAATTTATGCACAGTTTGGCTATCGCCCCATCAACCAGCAGGTATTGCAAACATACAGTAAACAATTCCCACCCGTCAGCAAACCCTATCGTGTCAGGGACTTTGGCGGATGGCAAATCATTGATAAAGATTTGTTTGCCGATGGTGCGCTGTTTGACCAAGCCCAAAAAGCCGCTGTGGGGCGCTAAAAGTCCACCCCTCGCTTCAGGTCTACTCCTTTTTCGGCGTAGTGTTTGTGGCAGACCATTTCGGAATGCACGCTGGCAAGGTCAAAGTAGGCGGGGGTCTGCAGACAGCGCCCTGTGATGATTACTTCCAAATCCCGCGGTTTTTTCAGTAAGGTTTGGCAGATGGGTTCCACAGGTAGCAGGTCTAAATCTACGGTGGGGTTCAGTTCGTCGAGAATGATGGTTTTGTACATTCCAGACAAAATAGCGGCTTGGGCAATTTCCCAGCCCCGCTGAGCTTCTATGTAATCAATCTCTTGCTGTTGCCCCCGCCAGACGATGGCATCTCTGCCACAGCGCTGATGATCTACGAGGTGGGGAAATCCTTCCCGCAGAGCGGCAATGGCGGCATCTTCGGTGTAGCCTGTGCCGCCCTTGAGCCATTGCATGATCAGTACCCGATGGGATTGGTCGCGGCTGATACCTGTGCCGATGGCTTTGAGCGATCGCCCCAAAGCGGAGGTACTTTTGCCCTTGCCCGCCCCTGTATAAATCTCAATCCCCGTGATGCCGTACTGCTGTGCCAGCGGGTGTTCGTGGGGGCGCATCTCTGAGTGCAGGTCGGCGATGTCCAGTAGGGCTTGGGGCGCGCCCCGTCCGGTGCAGATTACTTCTAAGTGAGCAGGTTTGCTTTTCAGGTCTCTGACCACCTGCGCCGTATCTAGCAAGCCTAAATCTAGTACGGGATTGATTTCATCCAGCACAATCACGGAATACAAGCCCGAAGCCATAGCTCCTTTGACCACATCCCAACCCCGCTGTGCTTCCTGCCGATCAAAGGGAATGATGTGTTCCGCATCAAAGTATTCCGCCCTGCCTGTGCGCACTTGGTCGATTAAGTGGGGGAAGCCCTGACGCAAAGCGGCGATCGCCGCATCTTCAGCATACTCCCTGCCATAGCCCTTGAGGAACTGCACCAACAGCACCCGCGTTTCCGTAGTCTTTTGCTTGGTCATTCCTAAACCAAGGGAGCGCAGAACTACTCCCAGTGCCGCTTGGGATTTGCCCTTGCCCAAGCCATCATAGACATGGATTTGCCCCACCGCCCGCTCAGGGCGCACCTGTGCTGTCATAATGCCAATGCGTGCCATAGTCTTAGACCTCGGAAATGCGAGTTTATCCTAGCACACCAGTTAATTGATTTTCACCAGCCCGCCCTGAATCTTAGTCATAGCATTCCCTTCCACATTGGTCATATTACCTGCCAGCTTGGCTATACCCGTTGCCTCAACTGTCACCATTGGACCTTCTAACTTAGCTGAGGAAGCAGATAGGGTCAGCTTAGTGCCGCCGACTTTGAGAGTGATCGTAGAGGTGGCATCTAATGTAATACTCTGCGCTCCCGTAAGGTTGATTTGAGAGCCATTCATCTCAATATTATTAGTAGTACCACTTGTGCCAGACTTAGCCGTAATGTCCCCCGTAGAAACGACCTCTACTTTTTTGGTCTGGTCATTCATGGTAATACTATGCCCGCCAGTGGAAATAATTTCTATTTTTTGATTCTGGTCATCTAACTTAACGATGTGCCCACCAGAAGTCTTAATCTCAATGTGTTGCTTCCCTTGGTTGGAATCCTGCAAAGTGATTAGGTGCTGATCTTTGGTCTTGATCTCAATAAACTTATCCGTATTGTTGATAGAAACGCTGTGGCAATCCGCACTGGCATCCTTGGATTTGATATAGATGCCATTTTTCACCGCGCCCTTATCCTCTTCCACAAACTGCAAAGTCTGTCCAAAGCGGGTTTGAATGGTACGCAAGCGCACCTTGCCATCAGCTACGGAGTCATCTACAGATGTCGGGGTGGGGTCATTCTTATTCCATACCCCGCCAATCACATAGGGACGATGAATATCTCCATGTTCAAATCCCACCAACACTTCATCATTGATTTCAGGCAGGTTATCAAATCCCCGAGATACCCCCGCCCCGATCGCCACTACCCTTGCCCAGTTGCTCTCATGTTCTTCGGTGAGCGTGGGGAACTTCACCTTGACCCTGCCCAATTTGTCGGGGTCAACATTATTGGAGACGATTCCCACCAATAGGGTCTGCCCCGGTTGCAGACGGGGTTTTGGCGCAAGGACGGACAGCAGATCGCCGCCCCTGAGACCCCGCACACTAAATTCAGTGGTATAAACTCGTTCTTGAAAGATGTGTCGCGTCGCCGTTACATAATAGGAACCACTGTATTTGCCCATTTCAGTCAGGGTAATCACCTTACCGGGGCGAATGTCGGGATTACCACTGCCCTTTCCATCAGCTTGGATATACTCCCCTGATAGTTCATCAATCAAAGACTGAGCGATTTTATCCGATTCCGCCGAGCCCCACACAGGCTGATCCACCACAATCATTTTTGGCGCACCATTAAAAGCTGTTGCTTTAGAAACGCCAGTGCCATGTTCATTAGCAGTTAAAACTGTACCTGAAGTTTTCGTTGAGACAATCGGCATTTTCCCTGTGTGATAGTCCCAGCCCCGCACCTCCACCTGAGACACCTGTTCTGCCGCCGAGACCCGCACGCGGAAACTATAGAGGTTGGTGAGCCATTCCAAAGTAACCGAGCCACTGCTAGTAGGGGGGCAGAAGTGCAGTTGACCATTCTGTACATAAAGCTCAAAGCCATTGCGCGCCGCCCGCTCCCGCAGGAATTCCATGTTGGTCTGGTTTTCTTGGAAAATATACTGATGCACTGGCGTAGTGGAGGTAATGGTTCCTGCGCTGATGCCTACTTCGCCAATGATCTGATTTACCACATCACTATCCGTCATATTGAGAAAAGAGCGAATATATCGCCCCATGTGCAAGCGGTGGGCGACATCGTAGGCACGAATCACAATCGGTGCGCTAGACCCCTCGGTGAAATGACTTTCTATGGCAGTAATCTCTCCTTTGAACACCTGACTTGTAATTGCGGTAGAGTACTCAGTGGATTCTGTGGTGCTGGAAGTAAAGCTAACCTCAAGGCTATGCCCCATGGCAAATAAATCTTGGTGTTTCCAAAAGGTATCGGAGGGACGACCCGCCAGCTTGTCATTTTTGATCACCAGAGTACACATACTGGGCAGGTGCAAGCTCTCCTCCACTGCAATTTGTAGGATGTCTTCCATCAAGGCATCGGAGGCGGGAGCGCCGTTGATTTTGAGGCTGGCTTTAGCGATGTAGGTGGTCATTGAGTTTCGTCCACTTCATGTAGAGTAATGGTGACGATCGCTCTTACAGGAGTGCCATCAGGCAGAAACATGGTGTACTTGATGTCGGTGGATTCTACAAAGCACTTGAGATAGTTTTGCGAACCCCAAGCAAACAAAAAGGTGGGCGGTCGTTCTAGGGTTCCCGCAAAATCCGTGGCTTTGATGATCGGTTCTATTTTGCTGATGACACTGGTTCCCTCTTCATAGGTGTCAAAAATTAGGTTGGTCAGGGTGATGCGCATGGGGTCGGGATGGGAAAATGTGACCTTGGGCAATCCCGAGGCGGTACGCGCTCCTGCTGGAGTATTGAATTTCACCGTGCGTTTGATGTTTAGCTCGGTGGGATTGAACTGAAAGGTAATGGAAGTGGCTCCTGCATCAGTGGTAGTCAGAGTAGCTTTGACCAGTTGACTTGATGTCATATTTTGCTTTGCTCCTTTCTCCAACTACTGTGGGGTCATTCTACCAGAAAACAAATTAAGGATGCTGATGAGCACCCTTGTTGCTGGTTAAGTTTAATTGAGCGATCAGGTTGGTTAAGCTCGCACTGCTGACATGGATAAGGTGTAATAGCCTGTCTGTTCGGGAACGCGCTCCCATAGCCCATCAATTTTGCCCTTGGATAGGCTCTTGGTGACACGGTCTTTGACTAGGCGGAAGGTCTCGTTAGGCAGTTCACCATAGAGGGCTTTTACCACTAGATCGGCATTGACAAATTCCCCTTCCCGTTCCTTTAATACTTTGGAGATGGCGTTCATCATGGTGCTTCCCTGATATGGCGATCGCATCTTCAAATCCCGCAAAGAATTACGCTTGCGTTTGGGAGCTTCCGCTTTCACTTCCTTGACTGATTTGGTTTTGCGGCGAGAGACAGCTTGGGTAGGGGACGGGTTGTCAGTGCGAGTTTTGGAGCGTCCACCCCGAGTTTTTTTCGGTAGATTCAGGCTGGCGATGTCATCCTTGATGTCTTCGACTGAGAGGGTGTAGTAGCCGATCTGATTAGGTACCCTTTGCCACAATCCATCAATTTTACCTTTGGATAGATTTTTAGTGATGCGCTCTTTTGCCAATGCCATGCGATCGCTAGGGAGGTCGCCATAGAGAATTTTAGCAATAGCATCGGCATCCAAACACTTACCACGATTTTCTTGGAAGATGGAGAGAACGGCATCGGTCAGAGTTTTATTTTCGTATTGCGGCAAAAACTTGAGTGAAGTATCCCGCCTCTTTCTGGTGATTTTGGCAGGTTGCTCGGCAGTTGGCAATACTTTGGCAGTTCTGGTGGCTCTAACTTTGCGTGGGGTGCTAGGCTGGGGGACAAGGGCAGAGGAAAAGCTCAGTAGGGCTTCAATGTGATGCAACTGTTCCTTTGCTTGGGCAACTTTGGCTTCGTTCTCAGCGAGAAATGCTTGTAAGCGTTCCTTACTCGCAATGAGAGCCGACTGATCAAGGGGCAGGTCTAGACTCATATACACCTCAATGGGGGAAAGATTGATGATCATTCTTTACTTGGCTTCCATCAAGAAATCACGATCTCGATGGAATTAAGTTAGAACTAATTTTCTTCTAACATCTTTTGATGGAATGTGCAATAGTTTTCCAAAAGATTGTGATGATTTGGGAAATAATCAGCAAAAAAGCAGATAAAATTGCCGCTTTACTCAAACCCAGAGCATTAGTTTGCCTTCTTCTCAGTCATGATTCTGGCATTGTCCCGCTGGTAATCGAGATAACAGCGGTGAGTTTCTTGGGACACATTCCCCTCTGCTCCTTTGTTCGGTCGGGGGAGGGATTTAGGGGGTGGAAGGCAAACAGACCGCAGTTTTAATTTTCGCTTCCGCCCCTTGCTGGAGTTTTTCTGTGCTCACTTAGCTTTATCTCGTCATCTCTTGTGTATCCATTGACTGGGTGGGCGGGAGCAGGCGACTGCCCTTGCGATTTGTGGAGAACCAACCAGAGGATTTGCGTTGATGCCATGCAGACTCAGCGCCTAAGAGAGCATTCCACCTAGTCAGCCGATGAATTCCTAAATTTTAGTCACCAATATTTCCTCTGTATCTGACGCTTCGGGGCTGTTTTGCTCGGACGGCGGCACTACCTGCCAGAACTGCGGTAGGTAATCCACCCAGTTTTGCAGAATTTGCTTGGCTCTTAGGCTGTGGGTCTGTTCGGCATGCATGGAGATCAATTCGTACAGTTGGGCTGAGCCAGCTCGTGCCTTTACTCTCTGCACTTTGAGATTTTCGCTACTGAGGTAGTCTTGGAAAGTGCCCGTTTCATCGAGGAAGTAGGCGATGCCCCCTGTCATCCCCGCTCCCACATTGCGCCCTGTTTTGCCGAGCACCACAATTACGCCCCCTGTCATGTATTCGCAACAGTGATCCCCCGCCCCTTCAATTACAGCTTTAGCCCCAGAGTTGCGTACGCCAAAGCGCTCCCCCGCTGTGCCACAGGCAAAGAGATAGCCTCCTGTAGCTCCATAGAGGCAGGTGTTGCCCAGAATGACATTGTCGCTGGCGGTGTAGCCGTGATCTGCTGGGGGATAGATGGCGATCGCTCCGCCGTGCATGCCCTTGCCCACATAGTCGTTGGCTTCGCCTTCTAAGGTGAGCCGCAGACCTGTGATGTTGAATGCGCCGAAGCTCTGCCCCGCACTGCCCCTAAAGTGGAGATGCAATTCGCTGGCAAGCCCTGTGTTGCCGTACTTTTGGGCGATGTAGCCCGCAATCCTTGCCCCTACGGAACGGTCGGTGTTGACGATCCGATATTCACGGCGCAGGTCAGTTTGATTGGCGATCGCCTTGAGCACTTCTGGATCGGCAAGAATTTGATCATCTAAAACACAGCCGTTGCTGTGGGCGGTGGGGCTGTGGTCTAGGAAACGGCGATCGCTCCTCGTGTCAGGGAGGTTGAGCAAGCACTGCAAGTCAATCTGCGCAAAATCCAGTTTGGTTAGTTGCAAATCTTCCCGCTTTTTCAGCAGATCAGCACGCCCGATAATTTCTTGCAAAGAGCGGTAGCCTAATTTGGCTAAAATCTGCCGCACTTCCTCTGCCACAAACAGCATGAAGTTGACCACATGGTCGGGGATACCGGGGAAGCGCTTGCGGAACTGCTCTAGCTGGGAAGTCACCCCCACAGGGCATTTGTTGGTGTGGCAGACCCGTGCCATGATGCACCCTTCGGCGATCATGGCTGAAGTGCCAAAGCCGTATTCCTCCGCCCCCAACAGTGCCGCCAGCACCACATCCCAGCCTGTCTTGAAGCCGCCATCTACTCGCAGTAGCACGCGATCGCGCAGTTGATTTTCCATCAGCACTGTATGCACTTCCGTTAAGCCCAGCTCCCACGGCACGCCTGCATGTTTGATGGAGCTTAGGGGAGAGGCGCCTGTGCCGCCGTCGTGTCCCGAAATCTGGATAATGTCTGCATTTGCCTTTGCTACCCCAGCGGCGATCGTGCCAATGCCAATCTCGGCTACCAGTTTCACCGATACCCGCGCTTTGGGGTTGATCTGGTGCAGGTCGTAGATCAGCTGCGCCAAATCCTCAATGGAGTAAATATCGTGGTGCGGCGGCGGGGAAATTAAGGGAACCCCTGGTTTAGAATTCCTCAGCATAGCAATGTAGTCGCTGACTTTGGGACCTGGCAGTTGACCGCCTTCGCCTGGTTTGGCTCCTTGGGCGATTTTGATTTCCAACTGCTGGGAACTGACCAGATAGGCGGGGGTTACGCCAAATCTGCCTGAAGCGATCTGTTTGATGGCAGAGTTAGCAGTATCGCCATTGCGCAAGCCTTTGAGGTGGGGGAAGGACTGGGAGATGCCAGTTGCGGGATCAACATCGCTAATTGTCTGAGAACGCAGGGGGTCTTCGCCGCCCTCGCCGCAGTTGGACTTGCCCCCCAAACGGTTCATGGCGATCGCCAACACTTCATGTGCCTCACGGGACAGCGCCCCCAAGGACATCGCCCCCGTACAAAAGCGTTTCACGATTGCACTGGCTGGCTCCACTTCATCTATGGCAATGGGCGGGCGATCGCTCTGGAAGGTGAGCAAATCCCTGAGAGCAGTGGGAGTACGACTTTCTAAATATTGGCGATAAATTTCGTAGTGGTCGTAGCCCCCCCCAGCCACCGCCTTGTGCAGAGCCTTGACCATTTCGGGGGAGTTCATGTGATATTCCCCATTGGGTTTATACTGGACAAAGCCGTAGTTCTCCAGTTTCTTGGACTGCAATTCGGGGAACGCCTGACGGTGAAATACCATCACCTCAGAGGCAATATCCCTGAGGTTCATACCCCCAATCCTTGAGGTAGTCCCTTTGAGACAGAGTTGGATCACCGCCTCGCCTATGCCCAACGCCTCAAAAATTTGCGCCCCCGCATAGCTGGACAGCAGAGAGATGCCCATCTTGGACAGGATTTTCAACAAGCCCCCCTCCACCGCCTTGCGGTAGCGTTCCTGTGCCTGAGTGATAGTAAGGTTGGGCAGTTTTCCCTGCTGGATTTGCGTCTGCGTTTTGGGCTTGTGCCACCACGCCTTGACGGTTTCCCATGCTAGGTAGGGATAGACCGCACTCGCCCCATAGCCAATCAGACAGGCGAAGTGGTGCGTACTCCAGCACTGGGCAGTCTCCACTACCAGCGATGCCCGCATGCGCAAGCCCTCTTGAATTAGACGATGGTGTACTGCCCCCACCGCCAACAGAGGGGGGATATAGGCATAGTCAGCACTCAATTGGCGATCGCTGAGGATGAGAATTTCTACACCATCGCGAACCGCTTGCAGTGCTTGCTCGGTCAGAGATTTAATCCCACCCTCCAGCCCAGCCTGCCCCTCGGCGATGGGAAAGAGCATGGGCAAAGTCTGACACTTCCAGCCAGAGTTTTGGATCGCACCAAGCTCGCCAGCATTGAGCACTGGGGAGTTAATCTTAATCTGCCGCGCAAATTCGGGCTGCACCTCCAGCAAATTGCCCTTTTTGCCTAAGCACATCGCCAAAGACATCACCATCCCTTCCCGCAGGGGATCGATGGGCGGATTGGTAACTTGGGCAAATCTCTGCTTGAAATAGTCGTAGAGAGTGTGCGGTTTATCCGACAGCACCGCCAGTGGCGTATCATCTCCCATGCAAAACACTGGCTCTTTGCCATCCTGTGCCATCGCCTCGATCACCATGTCCACATCTTCGGCGGTGTAACCAAAGGCGGTTTGATAGCGCAATAGTTCCGTGTCCGATAAGGTTAGCTGATCCGCAAAGGGTTGAGGGGATAATTGATAGCGATATTGTCTCAGCCAAGCACCGTAAGGGTGGGTTTGTGCTACCTGTTGCTTTATTTCCCAGTTTTTGAGGATTTTGCCCGCCTGCAAGTCCACGGCAATCATCTCTCCAGGGGCAAGCCTGCCCTTCTCAATAATCTCCGCCTCGGGTAAGTCCACCGTACCCGCTTCAGAACCGACGACGATCAGCCCATTTTTGGCGATCGCATAGCGGGCAGGGCGCAGACCATTGCGATCCAATACCGCCCCCACCATCTTGCCATCGCTGAATGCCAGCAGAGCGGGACCGTCCCATGCCTCTTGCAGACCTGCATAGTATTCATAAAAATCCACAATCTCTGGGCGATTTTTGAGGGCAGGCTGATGATCATAGGCTTCAGGCACCAACAGCATCATCGCCTCGAGGGGACTGCGCCCAGTCTCTACCAGTAACTCCACTACATGATCCAGCGTAGCCGAATCGCTCTCGTTGGGCTTGAGCACAGGAATTATGTCCTTAATGCGATCGCCCCAGTTTTGATGGCGCAAATCCCCCTGCCGTGCCAAAAACCAGTTGATATTGCCCAACAGCGTGTTAATCTCGCCATTATGCCCCAAAAAGCGCATTGGCTGAGCCAAATTCCACTTGGGCATAGTATTAGTGCTAAAACGGCGGTGATACAGCGCAAAGGGAGTCAAATAATCGGGGTTTTGCAAGTCCAAATAGAAGCGTCCCAATACCTCAGCGCGCACCATGCCCTTGTAGATAATAGTGCGGCTGGACAGGGAGGCAATGTAAAACTCGCTGTGCCACTCAGGATATTGCCGCTCGATTTCCAATTTAATGCGCCGCCGCAAAATGTAAATTGCCCGCTCAAGGTCTGCCCTAGTTTCTCTATTGCTCCTAGCGCGATCAGTGATGTGAAATACTGCCTGCTCGATCTGGGGCTGATTTTCTCTAGCTTGCTGTCCCAGCACCGCAGAATCAATGGGTACTGACCGCCAGCCCAAAATCTCTAAACCTTCCTCCAGAGCGCACTTCTGGGCTACCGCACGACAGATTGCCTGCTTCGCTGTACCTTGGGGCAAGAAAAATGTCCCCACTGCCCCAATTTGGGGATCGAGTTGCGGAAACTCATTCTGCAATAACTGCCACGGGATCGCCGTCATCAAGCCCGCTCCGTCCCCCGAATCCTGATCGGCACTGCACCCGCCGCGGTGTTCCATACAGCCCAGTGCCTTGAGCGCCATTGGAATCAAGTTATGGGAAGCTCGCCCCTGTTGGTCAGCGACAAAACCCACGCCACAGCTATCCCGCTCTTCGACTAACCAAGGAAAACCAGAAATACGACTTGAAGGCATACACACAGCGAAAAATGCAGTTGCTCTATTGTAATAGATAGATTTAGGTAATCGTTTGTACCAAAGCAAACATTATTCCTAATCCAGACGATACCATCTAAAATTGGTGTGCAGTTCTTTGGAGGTGAATTTATGCTTGATGTAACCCACAGCCTGATCAGTTTGGCAGACCCGCAGTTTTGGGCTAGCTCGGATTGGCAGTGGATACACCAGCTCGATTGGCAATTTATCGCCCAAGCCAGCAGTGATAAACAGTTCAATCAAGATGTGTTGGGCAATATCAGTCAGGGCTTCAATAATTTTGTGCGATCAGGTCAGCTAGTCGCCCTGATTATTGGGGCGGTGTTGGGCTATTTGCTACGCACAATTACGATGGGTTAATGGCTCTCAGGTCAGCATCCACCATGATTTTCACCAGTTCGGCAAAGGAAACTTTTGGTGTCCAGCCTAGTTTTTGCTTGGCTTTGCTGGCATCGCCAATCAGGAGTTCCACTTCTGTCGGGCGAAAGTAGCGGGGATCAATTGCTACATAGTCCTCCCAGCGCAAGTTGACATAGCCAAAGGCAGTTTCCAAAAATTCGCGCACAGAGTGAGTTTCCCCCGTAGCAATCACATAGTCATCGGGTTCAGGTTGCTGAAGCATCAGCCACATAGCTTGCACATAGTCTTTGGCATAGCCCCAATCCCGTCTGGCTTCCAGATTACCGAGGTATAGCTTGTGTTGTTTCTTATGCACGATATTGGCGATCGCCCTAGTAATTTTGCGAGTTACAAAAGTTTCGCCCCTGCGCTCCGACTCGTGATTAAACAAAATGCCATTGCAGGCGAACAAATTGTATGCTTCCCGATAATTGACAGTTTGCCAGTGGGCATAGACCTTAGCGCAAGCATAGGGGCTACGCGGATAAAAAGGAGTTTTTTCTGATTGGGGGATTTCCTGCACCAAGCCAAACATTTCTGAAGAGCCAGCCTGATAAAACCGCACCTCAATTCCCGTGCGCTGTTGATATTCTCGAATCGCTTCCAACAGGCGCAGAGTACCGAGGGCAACCGTATCCACTGTGTATTGCGGTTCATCAAAGCTGACCCTAACATGGGATTGCGCCCCCAGATTATAGACTTCATCGGGCTGACTAATTTCCAAAATGCGCCGCAGGGTACTGCCATCGGTGAGGTCGCCGTAGTGCAGAAATAACCTTGTATTGGGCAGGTGCGGGTCTTGGTAGAGGTGATCAATCCTGCTGGTGTTGAGACTGGAAGAACGGCGGATGATGCCATGCACCTCATAGCCCCGATCTAAGAGAAATTCGGAAAGAAAGGAACCATCTTGTCCCGTAATTCCAGTGATTAGTGCCCGTTTGCCTTTGGTCATGATGGAACTCGTTAATTTAAGTGTTACAATTCTATGTCATTATGGCGCACTGCCTCAAATCTTAAAAGAGCGAGTAATGAGTGCTTCATTTACTTATTGCAACCTACTCAGTTAACCAATGGAAATCGCCAAGAACCTTGTAAGGTGATGCTGTTCTTATGCCGAACTCAATTTGCTCTATCTACTCATAACAAGAGAATTAGATAAAAATTAGAGATTTTGATTTTTCCAATAGCGAGGAATGATGGCAAATTTCTAAAACTTACACACCCTACGCTAGGTAATCACTCCCCTTCTCCCCATGTGGGCGAAGGGCAGTAAGATAATCAGTTTCCTGTTCCTTCTCCTGCTGAGGGTCTGAGAAAATCTTGGGTAAATCCTGAAACTTCAAGGAATCTAGCCTGACTTGTGTTTAAGAATCTCTCTTGTTGCTATTCCTAGCCAAAATCTAGCTGAGATTTAGCGATGGTTGATTAGCGAAACTGTATTAGGTCATTCTGTAAAAGATAATACGGCTCTAATAGAATGAATCAGGGTTACTAAGCCA